>ENA-UOOR01000980-UOOR01000980.1-fermentation-metagenome-genome-assembly--contig:-NODE-980-length-36088-cov-4.683235_pt1 | contig 36088 bp, 30 predicted proteins | sample MGYA00245780_ERZ724029 | MGnify/ENA primary metagenome ERZ724029 (study PRJEB28704, sample SAMN03018315) | fermentation metagenome | biome: anthropogenic terrestrial biome; feature: soil; material... | reverse complement strand
TTTTTTTATTACGGGAAAAACCATTTAAAAAAGTAATTAAATATAACGAGAACCCGCTAAAATAGCGGGTTCTCGGACAGTCTGTGGTGCGAAAGGCGGGATTTGAACCCGCACGTGCTTTGCGCACACTAGAACCTGAATCTAGCGAGTCTGCCAGTTCCACCACTTTCGCGTGCCTTATCAAGCATAAATTAGTATACATGAAAAGCCGCGTGAAGACAAGGTTTTTTTAAAAATATTTTGAAAAAATCTATTAGTAGTATTTGTATGGCAAAATTGTGCTGTAGCCATAAAATCCGCCGTTCCCCATTTACCTCAACAGGACCATCACAACTTTGCCGCCGGAGCTTAGGGGCTTGTCGAGATAGAGGGTGACGGACCCATTGCCGGTGCCTTTGGTCAGGCCCGAAATATCGCGTTCTAACCACTCTGAATCGTTCTTCCGTTTATAAACGGCGACTTTGTTATGGAAGGTATATACTTTGTCATTGATCCTGATTCTCGTAGAATCAACAGCCTGAATTTCTTTGGAGATTGCTTCAGCCGAAATCGCATTTTCTATGGCATCCACCGAGCTGCCGGACAGAGTGATCCGGGCCACTGAACCCAGGAATACGCCGGAATCCCTGCCCTTATAGGTCATTGTTTCACCGTTTACCAGGAATGTAATAGTATCGTTGACCACCATCTCCTGGCCAGATATCATGCTGGCGCCGGTTTTAGCCGTTACCAGCCCATACCCCACATTTTCATCCAAGGCATCGTTAAGGACCATGATGTCGATATCCATAAAATCTCCTGATCGATGGATGTATTTCACTTTTCCGCTTATGAGAACCCCTTCGTATAAGTCACTGAAAGAAATGACAGAAGCATCTATTTCAGCGCTGGAAGTACTCTTAATATTGAAAAGCACGGCTCCATTAGCGACATAGCTGTCCCCAATCATACGCTGATCCTTGCCTACACGGTAGCTGCCCGTGGTCTTTGTGTCGATTTGAGTTAGGGCAACCGTATCATAATCCTTTCCGTGGGCTGTTATTTCATAGGTTACTAGGCTGCCCCGCAGAACAGTCATGGCAGTTTTGGATAGATAGGTTTCTTTTGCTCCGTTGGAGTGCAGAAGGGTCACATAATAGTAGGTTGTTCCGAAATCTTCCGAAGCGGTCGAATTTTCTGAATAAGCACGAAGGACTAAAGCATAGCTGGTGGTGCCCCGAATGCTCTCAGAAATGATATCAACAACCGTGCCTTCCGAACCCAGTATGAGTTTGGCCGTCTCTCCCACCTGGTTCCTGCCCGAGTCATTAAGTTTCCCCCTGGGGAAACTGGCATCAAGCTTATACGCGGTACCGTCAATCTCGATGGATAACGGTGAAACTTTATTGGGTAAAATGGCTGTGATCCTGCCCGAGACGGCATCGTCATAAACCAGGATATACCCGTTTTTGCCCCAGATATCGGTCACTTCATAAATCACGTCGTTGACCTCTATCTCAGCTGCTGTGACATATTTTCCGCCCTTCTCAATCAGTTTACCGGCAAACTGCACTCCCAAGGCCATATCGGCGGTGACGATCCGGGGTTCGGTGTACAAGGGATCAAAGAGTGCGCCATATACGGCGTCTGTTCCGTCATATGCAACAACGACGGAGGAGTTGGCCGAAATCGATGCGCTGACGGTGCTGTAATCGGTTTTCTCCCCGTTATAGAAGAAGGGAATTCCTGCGGCAATGGTCACTTGATCTCCGTTATTGGCTGTAATAGTACCGGAACTGATGGACCGTACCGATATTTCCTTATATTCCAGGCCGTCCATAGCCGCGTATTCAATTTCTGTTCCTTCCAAGCGGAGAATATAACGTTTTCCGGCCTCGGGAATCTTTGGACCTTCTTTTAAATAGTAGGTTCCCTGGCTGGTTACAAGCTTTCTGGGGTCATCATTGGCATTTAGGACATTGTTTTTTAGTATAACCGCTGATTTATAGCAGGAAATTGTATCGATAAAGGTCTTATCACTTCCATAAACCTCTGTGTGAAAAAGCCTGTCTATCATAACCGCAATCTGGCCTCTGGTAACATTCCCTCCGGCGGTATAGGAGATGCCCTCTAAAATATCCAGATTAGTAAGCTGGGTCAAATAGTTTTGAGGGTAGCTCCCGGTAAGATTGGTTTCATCATAGCCCAGGAGCCTTCCTATAATAGTGGCTGCCTGCGCAAAAGTGACAGTGTCGGCAGGATGAAATTTTCCGTCGGGCATTTTGGTCATATAGCCCATTTTGACGGCAATTTGTATATAGGGATTTGACCAGCGGTCCTTGTCAACATCTGAAAACAGGCTGCTGCTTTTATAAAGACTGATGTTTTTCTGCTGCCCGTTAACCAGTACAAGAATTTTGGCCAATTCCTCCCTCGTTAAATACCGGTTGAGATCAGCATCATCAAATACGGCCTGGGTAAAGATTCCAAGATCCATAAGCCGCTGCATGCTTTTGCCTTCCATATCGTTCAGAGTCTTCGTTTCGGCAAAGAGCGGGAAACACGCAAGTACTGATGCCAAAAGGCTTAGAGTAAGCAGATATAAGATCATTTTCTTCATAAAATTTCCTCCTATGGATGAAAGTTTTTTAAAAAGCATGAGCAGCCTCATTCATGTCTGAGAGCCGCTATAGGGTTCAGGCTGGCCGCCTTGTTGGCGGGAAACATACCGAAAATAACGCCTACCAGAAGCGAGATGCCAAAAGAAAAGACCATCCAGAACGGCGAATACACCGAGGGAACCACACCAAGCCTGCCTAATGTCCAAATAGCGGCGCAGCCAAGGAGAAGCCCGGCTATCCCGCCAATGCCGGTTATAATCAAGGCCTCAATCAAAAATTGTGTCAGAATATTTTTGCGTTTGGCTCCTATTGCCTTCCTGATCCCTATTTCACGGGTTCTTTCAGTAACCGAAACCAGCATGATATTCATAATGCCTATACCGCCCACAAGAAGTGAGATTGCAGCGATCCCGCCCAGAACAGTCATCATGGTGCCGGTCACAGAATCCAGGGTTTCCAGCATCTGTTCGGCGTTCTGAACCCGGTACATGCTTTCATCACCATAGATTTCCAGCAAATAAGATTTCAGCTTTTCTATGGCCTGATCCACCGCATCTGCAGAAGAAGCGAGAAAAGAATAATTGGTGATTCTGGTATTTCTTAAAACCCGCTGGGCCGTGGAAAGCGGAATGATGATCTGATCATCGACAGTGCCTTGGTTTCCCCCCTCCAGTTCTGTCAGCACACCCACTACAGTGAACAGGCGGTTCTGGAGCTTGATAGTTTTTCCCACAGCCTCCTCCTGGCCGAATAATTCCGCGGCCGTATAAGTCCCAATAACGGCTATGGGCTGCCGGAAGTCGATATCTATATCACCAATATAGCGGCCTTCCTGCACACCTTGCTTTTTTATCATTTCATAATCTGCAGTGGTGCCATTTATAGTCGTATCCACCGTATTGGTGCTGATTCCGCTTTTTACAGTGGTCTGAGAAGAAATCAGCGGGGACATGGCCGAAAAAACATCGCTGTTATCATCGGCAAAATCTTGAAAATCCTCCCAGGTAATATCCCGGTTGGTATTGAAAGGAGTTACCCTTACAGTAATCAGTTCTGTCCCCAGAGAGGAAATTTGTTCTGTGATGGACACTGTACTGCCCTGTGCCAAGGCCACGGCCATAATCACAGCGGCAACCCCGATAATGACGCCCAGCATGGTTAGAAAAGAACGAACTTTATTGCTCTTTATGCTCTTTATGGCCATTTTATAGGCCTGAAAAATTCCCATTAGCTTACCTCCCTATCCTCTACGATTCTGCCGTCTAAAATCCGGAGAATACGCTGGGCTTGCTCGGCTATATGCTCATCATGGGTGATAATCACGATGGTGTTTCCGTTCTGGTACAGGCTTTTAAACAGTCCCATAATTTCCTGTCCTGAATGGGAATCAAGATTGCCGGTAGGCTCATCCGCTAAAATCAGAGGAGGGTTGGTGATAAGTGCTCTGGCAATGGCCACTCTCTGCTGCTGGCCTCCGGAAAGCTCTGCCGGAATATGATGGATTCTTTCGGACAGCCCCACCTTATCCAAAGCCTCTTTCGCTCTCATTTCACGCTGCCTGCTGCCGACGCCTGCATAGATGAGGGGCAGTTCCACGTTCTCAATGGCAGTCAATTTGCTGATCAGGTCAAAGCCCTGGAAAACAAAGCCGATCTTTTGATTTCGTATTTCAGCCAGTTGATTGTCGTTCATGGTGCTGACTTCAATGCCATCCAGGCGGTAGTGGCCTGAAGTAGGTATATCCAGACATCCCAGCTGATTCATCAAAGTGGACTTCCCCGAGCCGGAGGGTCCCACGATCGAGACGAAAGACCCTTTTGGAATATGGAGTGTTACATCGTCCAATGCTTTAACAATATTATCCCCCATTTGGTAGTGCTTGGTGAGATGATCCGTTTGAATCATATTATTGCCTCCTGTTGCCGGTCTGTCCTCCGCCGGTCATAACGCCGCCAGGCATTCCGCCTCCTGCGGGCATGCCCCCGCCCATTCCTCCAAAGCCGCCTATGCCGCCACCGCCCTGAGGCTGGGTGTTCGTATTCTTATTTGTTGAACTGGCCTGGAGTGCAGGAAGCACGACCATATCGCCCTCATTGAGGCCGCTTGTAATTTCCACATAGCTTTCATTGTACATCCCGATGGCAACCTCCACCGGCACGGCTCCGCTATAGTAGCTGTCCGCGGCAGGCTGCCGCTGCCTTTTGGCCGGGGACTGATTTCCGGCAGAGCTGCTTGGCCTTTTTGCCGTTCCTGTCGCTTCCGGGACTACAGGATTGTTTTCTCTGCCTGCGGTCTGCTGATTTTCTCTTTTTACCCATATCATATATTTGTCGCCGCGTTTTTCTAAAGCCTCCACCGGTACAAGGAGCGCATTCTCTTTATTGTAAACTTGTATAACGGCATCGACATTCATACCTGATTTCAAATTTTCTATGCCCGGAATGGTCACTGTCACTTTATAGCTGGTTACGCCGTTGGAGGTCGTTCCTTCGGGCGCTATAGCCGTGACCTCTCCTATAATTTCCATATCCTCCAGCGCATCGCAGGTGACATTTACTTTTTGACCGGTTTCAACCGATGAAATATCCAGCTCGTCAATATCCAGGTCAAAGGTCATTTTACTTGTATCCATCATGATGGCAAGACTTGTGCCGGATTCAATGCTGTCGCCTGGGTCCAAATTGGATACAGACACCGCAGTGCTGTCAAAGGGCGCTTTTATAGTATAAAAATCCAGCTTTTCCTGAGCCAGCTTCAATTCGACTTCCGCCTGCTCTATTTCCAGCTGCTTGCTTTCCACTTTGTAGGGCAGGTCATCCCCGGCGATATTTAACAGAATGGTTCCCTGGGTCACTTTCATATCTTTCAGAGCGGTCAGGTTGGACACTTTTCCTGAAACCGCCGCCGTAATAGTCTCTTTTTTCGTGAACTCTAAGATCCCCTCATTGCTGGTTATGGCGCCCGAGGCTGTTTTTGCTTCTGCCCAGACAGAATTGCCCGAGGTGAGGGAACCCGGATTATCCACGGTGACAATCACATGGGCATCCCCTGAAACCTGCGAAACGGATTGTATTTTGCCGGACAGCGAAGTCATAAAATCAGGCAGATGCACCTGAACCGTATGGATGCCATTAAATTGCGAGGCAGCAGTATTCTCAAAGACAACCTGGGCTTTCAGCACACTGTCTTCAACGATGGTCATAAGGACCTGATTTTCCTTTACTTCATCTCCTTCGCTGATGCTTACCTCAGCAATTCTCCCTGTAAACGGAGCGGTTATATGGAGAGCACCATTGCTGATATTGGAATCGACGGCGGACATTCTTTTTTGATTTAATGCATTTTCCCGCTGCTTTACAGAAAGCTGTACGTCACTGTCATTGAACTTTATCAGAAGATCTCCCTTTTTAAAGCTTTTGCCCTCTTCCAGATAGTTTTCGGTCACGACGCCGTCAACAGCCGATACGATTTCCTTCCGGTTAAAAGGGCTCACGGTGCCCGAGCCGGATAAAGTGACATCCAGTGTTCCTTTAAAAGCCGCTGACGTTCGCTGCTGGGCATCGGCTGTTATCGCCTGTAAGCTGTTTTTATGGGCCAATATGGCGATTGATATGACTGCGGCCAGTATTATACAAATAATGATGATTATTTTTCGGCTTTTGAAAAATTTCATTTACAAACCCTCCGCGGTGTTTAATATTACCAAGGACAAAAAATCACTTTAGTGCAAAACTATTGTATAAGACTTAAATGGTAAAAATCCCCGCAAGTTTGAGGCAAAATGTGGCAAAACTGACGCAGAAATTTGATATTGAAATCCTTGTGCTATAATAACCTTACCCGTTAGCGAAATCGTAATGACTTTGAAAAGCGGCAGAGTGATATTTTAGTGCGTAAGCGGAGCAGGATTGCTGGCTTACCCTCCGGAGGTGTACCTGAACATGAATAAAAAGCTTATATACATAGCTGATGATGAAGTGAATATCTGTAATATCATCAAGTCATTTCTTGTAAAGGAAGGGTATCAGGTGCAGACCTTTTATAACGGAAATACTCTGATGGAGGCTTTCAGAAAGCAGCCTGCCGATCTTCTGATCTTAGATATTATGATGCCCGAGCTGGATGGCTATTCCCTGTGCTCCTCCATCCGTGAATCCAGCAATGTTCCCATTATCATTGTCTCTGCCAAGGATTCTGAAATGGACAGGATATTGGGATTAAATCTGGGAAGCGACGATTATTTGACGAAGCCATTCAGCCCTATGGAACTTGTGGCACGCATCAAGAGTATTTTTCGCAGAATAGAATTGGATAAATATTCCGATAATTCCGGCTGTATTGCCGCAGGGGATTTAAACCTTTATGCGGATCGAAGAATGATACTGTGCCATGATAAGCCTATTAATTTTACAACCATGGAGTTTAATCTGATGCAATACCTGATTCTTAACAAAAACAGGGCTGTGAGCCGTGAGGAGCTTTTAAACCGTATTTGGGGCTTTGAGAGCGTTACCGGCACCCGGGCAACCGACGATATGGTCAAGCGAATCAGAGCAAAGCTCCTTGAATCCGATTCCGAGCTTACCATTGAGACGATTTGGGGATTCGGATTCTGTCTGAATGTCAATGAATAAAGCTGGTGTGATATGAAAAAAACAATTAAACGAAGGATTTTTACTGTTAATCTTCTGACTGTATCGCTGCTTTTGATCATAACCGCAGTGGCTTTTAGCTTTGTGTTCAGATCCTATCTGGAGAAAGATACGCTAAAGCAGCTGAACACCATCGCAAGAAGGGCTGAAAATGCTATGCTGCAGCGTCCTCCCCATCCTTTTCATCAGGAAAGTGATACAAGAACTGATCTTGCCGATTCATTCATCAGTCTAATGATGGCCCTCAGAGTGCCCAGCGCATCAATCAACGCAGAATATGCCCTTATTGATGATGACGGAAATCTGATTACTCCTTTTAAGGATTATGATAAAAAGCCTACTGAAAGCGATGCTAAAATCATTGAAAAAATTCTTTCCTGCAGTAAAACCAGGGGCACCGACGGGCTAACTTTTTATGAAAATGGTTCTGAGTACGCTGCCGTGCTGAAGCCTATAAAACAACCGGATGGAACTAAAGCCGGAACACTGGTGGTTTATTCCAGCCTGAATAAGATTAATGAAATGAAAAGTTCCATCAATTTCATTCTTCTTATTATACTGCTTGCGGGGGCCCTCCTGGTTCTCCTGCTCTCAAATTACCTGTCAAAGGGGATATCCGAGCCTCTTTCCACTCTGAACAAGCACATTAAAAGCCTTTCGGAGCTTAACTTCAGCAATGCACTTTTTGTACCGGCCGACAATGAAATACAGGAGTTGGTTCAAAACATCAATATCATGGCTGAAAAGCTTGACACCCATAATCAAAGCCAGAAGCTATTTCTGCAGAATGTTTCCCATGAATTCAGGACACCCATCATGTCCATACAGTGCCATGCCGAGGGGATTTTATATGGTGTGGTGGAAGGCTCCGCGGCTGCAAGAATTATCATTGAAGAATCCAAGCGCCTCACCCATCTGGTTGAAGAGGTTCTTTACCTTTCCAGGCTTGATGCCATTGAAGAGATCTGTTCCCAAGAGCCCGTCGATGTCCAGGGCCTGTTGCAGGATACTTGCAAACGGTTGGCTTCCATCGCTGAAAATAAACAGGTCTCCCTGAATCTTCACACCACTGCCGGGTCTTTGTATGTCCTGGGTGACAGTGAAAAACTGGGACGTTGCTTTTCCAATATTTTAAGCAATGCCATCCGGTACGCTCGGAATTATGTAAATGTCGACGTAAGCAAAATAAATGACAAAGTTCAGATTTCTGTTTCCGACGACGGGCCGGGTATTGATAAAGATGAAGAAGCCATGATTTTCAACCGTTTTTATAAAGGTAAAAAAGGCAACACCGGACTCGGCCTTGCCATATCTAAAAGCATTATTGAAAAACTGAAGGGTACCATTACCGCTTGCAATACTTCTATTGGAGCAAAATTTGTGATCGAGCTTCCACTAAGCAATAATAACCACTAGCGGAACTAATCAATAAATACTGCTGAATACCAGTTCATAGTCTCCTCTGGATCGTTTTTATCCTTTAAGGTATCTATAGGCAGATTAAACTGCCTTACTGTTTTAAAAACGTCTATGCCGACACTGTGAAAAGCAGGTCTGGCTTTTTTGGGGTTGGCACAATGGACGCCCTTAAAGCCGGCACATTTTTCACAGCAGGCGCAGTCGCTCATGGAGAAAGCAAAATAGAAGCCGTCCACAAAGGCCTGCCGCTCAATTTCAAAGGAAACATCCTGAGAGATCTTCTTATCACGCGAATGGATGATAATTCCCCGATTATAATTTCGTAGAACCTTTTCATATTCCCAGGGCATTAAGGACCCATTTCTGGATGGGCAGGTATGTCCGAAGCCCCAGTCCGAGCAGCCGAACATGCATTTTAAAATGGTTCTGGAATCAAAAATAATTTGGTCAATATGAAATTCCACGGCGTCGTCGGCTCCCAAAGCCAGGGCGGTTTTTATGTATTTGTCCAGTTTCATGTTTCTCCCCCTATTGCCCGGATACTGTAAGGATACGGCTGGTTATACCGGTCATCAGCTCATGAAGAAAATCTCCGTCGGTCAATTCCACGATGGTAAAAAAGTAAAAAATGATCAGTGCGGAAATTACTAAAATAACCGTCGGGAAAGCTTTCAGTTTTCTCATGGTCAGTTTCAGGCTGAAAGTATAAATAAGCACCGCGACCGCTGCCGTAAACAGAACCAGCCTTTGGGCATCCTCTGTGAATTTGGGATAATCGTATCGGGCATCGAAAAATAGAAAATATCCCCAACTGGCTACGGCAATAACCATCATGATCCAGAAGAGGGTAAAAAACCAGGGGAATTTTTTACTCTTTGGCCCAGGCTTTATTTCCGGGACTGCCGGAGCAGGCGTTGGCTCAGAAGAGGGTTTTGCCATGTCCACACCGGCGCCTATTTTTTCTTCCTTTAGCTGAGCTTTGTCCATGGCATCCGGTTTTGTTTCGTTAACCGTCGCCTGTTTTGGCGCCTCCGCCGATGAAGCCTCCACAGCCGGAATATCCGGTAATGAAATATCAGCGGATTCTGCATCGGCTAATGAAGCCTCCGCCGGCGGATCAGCCGAAAATAAAGCAGGCTCTGGCGCAGCTTTCTGTTTTGCTCCGCACATATAACAGAACGAATCGGAAACATCGATTATTGTGCCGCAGGCTGGGCAGCTTTTGGTATCACTCATATCCATCCCCTCCTTCTATCTTGCACCCTGGTCATAAGGGATGCCCTCTGCTTTGGGCGCCTGTGATTGCTTTGAGCTGAAAATCAGTACAATCAATGTGGCAATATAAGGGATCATCTTATATACATAGCCGGTTATATTCAGGCCCTGGAGCCATGGTATGGAAGAATAGGTCGCCGATATGGTCTTCATAAATCCGAAAAACAGCGCTGCTCCGGCAATTCGATATGGCTTCCATTGACCAAAAATAAGGACTGCCAGCGCCAAAAATCCATAGCCTGCAACATTTTCATTAAAATTTGTAGATGTTGTCACAACAAAAATTAAACCGCCTAATCCGCTAAGAGCACCGGAAATTGTAACACCGGCATAACGCATTTTATAAACGCTTACCCCCACTGAATCTGCTGCCTGGGGATGTTCGCCGCAGGCACGGAGGCGAAGGCCAAATTTTGTCTTGTATAATACGACTGCCGAAACAACCAGGATTCCGATTCCTATGTAAGTAGTAATATAGGTATTTTGAAAAAACAGATTTCCTAGTACTGGAATATCCCCTAATACAGGGACCTTCTCAATTCTGAAGGTATTCTTGAAAGGAATCTGCTGTACACCTGAGGTCTGGATCATTCTGGCCATGAAAATGGCAAGGGCCGGAGCAAGAAGATTTAGTGCAGTTCCGCTGATGGTTTGATCAGCTTTCATATGGATGGAAGCATAAGCGTGAAGCAAAGAAAAAATTGCTCCCGAGGCCATGGCAACCAAAATTGCAAGCATGAGCAGAAGCTGCCCGGACAGGGCTTCCTGCGTCATATTGATAAACAGGATGCTGCAGAATCCTCCCCAAATCATAATTCCTTCCAGGGCGATATTAATCACACCGCTGCGTTCGGAGAACATTCCGCCTATTGCCACAAGCATCAGCGGGATGGTGAAAAACATGGTTTGCTGTATCAGAAAATATACGGTATTCACGATCTATCCCCTGCCTTTCTGAAATGGATACGCTGCAGTGCACCTCGTAAAATTTGGGCGAACGCTGCAAAATAAATAATGGTTGCGGTAATAATATCAATAATTTCAGGAACAAAGCCTGAAAGCTGCATATAAGACCCGCCCACGGTTATGTATGCGATGAAGATTCCGGCAAACAGCGTGCCTATGGGGTGCGACATGCCTAAAAGCGCAACAGAAATACCTGTAAATCCTTCAGGGGCCAAAATGTCCTCTACATAAATATATTTTCCGCTGCCGGCCAGATAGAGCAGGCCGCCGCCTATGCCCGCCAAAGCTCCTGATATGACCATTGCCAGAATAATATTCTTTTTTGAGTTAATACCGGCATAGAGACTGGCATCCTTGTTATAGCCGCAGGCTTTAAGCTCAAACCCGAATGTTGTTTTATTCAGCATGATATAGATCAGAATCGAGATCAAAACAGCAATCAGGAATCCGCCATTGACCATGGAATCAGGAAAAAGCTTATCCAATCCCATCTTTGGAATGTTTGCCGTAGCTTTAACCGGAACGGAGCGGTTTGTCAGCTTGTGATAAACAGTTGCTCTTACCAGTATATTAACCAGGTACATGCCGATATAATTGGTCATAATGCAGGAAATCACTTCATTCACATTATAAAAAGCTTTGAGAAGCCCCGGTAAAAATGCCCAGACAGCGCCAAAAACCATTGATGCCAGAAGGGCGGCCACCCAATGAAAGCTGCCCAGAAAGTCTGCATGGACGCCTACCATGACAGCGCCTAACGCACCCATAATGAATTGCCCCGAAGCGCCAATATTAAAAAGGCTGGTACGGAAGGCCAAAGCGACTGAAAGGCCCGTCATGATAATGGGGGTTGCGTAGTAGAATACATTTCCGATGTCTTTTGCGCTCTGCAGACTGCCGCCAATGATCCACCCAAAACCTGCCAATGCCTTAGAAGAATTTGCAAAGAGAAGTATAATAAGACCGATAATCAAGCCCACAATAATGGCAAAGATTGATGACAGGGGCCCGGCAGCCCGGGACAGATCCGGCATCGCAAGTTTTATTTTCTTCTTATCATTCATACCGCATTACCTCTCTTCGCACCTGCCATGTACATGCCAAGTTCGTTTTCTGTCACCTCAGACGGCTTTACATTGGCAACAATTTCACCTTCATACATGACCAATATTCTGTCAGCAAGCTGCATGACTTCGGAAAGTTCGAAGGACACCACCAGAACAGCTTTACCGATGTCACGGGCTTTTACAATCTGCGAGTGCATGTATTCGATTGCACCTACATCAAGTCCGCGTGTAGGCTGCACAGCAAGAAGCAAATCAGGGTTTCTGCTTAACTCCCTTGCAACGATAGCCTTCTGCTGATTTCCGCCGGACATGCTGCGAACCTTTGTTCTGCCGCCTTCGCTGCTCCGGATATCGAATTGTTCGATAAGACGGTCTGCATGGCTGAACATTTCGCTGTCTTTTATAAATCCATGGGACTGGAAACGCGGTTCAAAATATTCAAGCAGCATTAAATTTTCGGCCAGATTATAATCCAGAATAAGCCCGTGCTTATGCCTGTCCTCAGGAATATGGGAGAAACCATGGATACTCCTGTAGCGGATGGATTTATTTGTGATATCTTCATCTTTTAAAAGAATTTGACCACTGTCTGCGGGAATCAGTCCGCCGATGGCATAAACCAGCTCGGACTGGCCATTTCCGTCGATTCCAGCAATACAGACAATTTCCCCTTCCTTTACTTCAAGGCTTAAATTCTGAACCTTGTTCTTTTTAGATCTATCACTTTTAACAGTCAGGTTTTTAACCTCAAGTACAGGCTTTCCCGGCTCATTTGGTTTCTTCTCCACGTGTAGGATGACCTTGCGTCCAACCATCATTTCAGACATATCTTCAACGGTTACATCGGATACATTTACAGTGCCAATACATTTTCCCCTGCGAAGCACTGTGCAACGGTCTGCCACACGCTTGATTTCATCGAGCTTGTGGGTAATAAAAATAATGGATTTGCCTTCTTGCGCAAGTCCCCTCATGATTTCCATCAGCTCGTCGATCTCCTGGGGAGTCAGCACGGCAGTAGGCTCATCAAAAATAAGGATATCATTATCTCGGTAAAGCATTTTTAGAATTTCAACCCTCTGCTGCATACCGACCGTAATTTCGGAAATCAATGCATCGGGATCAACCTTCAAACCATACTGCTCCGATAATGCTAAAACCTTTTCTCTTGCCTCTTCAATTTTGAGAAATCCGTTTTTGGTTGTTTCAACACCAAGAATGATATTCTGCAGTACTGTAAAATTATGTACCAGCATAAAGTGTTGGTGTACCATACCAATTCCAAGAAAATTGGCCATTTTGGGGCCGGATATCTGAACTGTTTCGCCGCGAAGCTTAATGGTTCCGCCTTCCGGTTTATACATGCCGAATAATACACTCATCAGGGTACTTTTTCCAGCACCGTTTTCACCAAGTAATGCATGAATTTCTCCTTTTTTAATCTGAAGAGTGACATCGTCATTTGCACGTATACCGGGAAAATCCTTAACAATATTCAGCATTTCAATAATATACTCCAAGGTATCCCACCTCTTGATTCATATTTAATCCATTATAATCCATAATGAGTGAATCGGCATCTTATAATCAAGCATTCGCTTAACATCTATAAGTATGGGACGAGCTTTTGATACAATGGTAAAAACCAATAGAAAATGAATGATAATACTCTTTTTAGATGAATGGGAAGGTACCAATGGCACCTTCCCGGATAGATTGAATTTATTTTTAGAGATTAATCAGCTACTTCTGTAACCTTGACATATTTAAGACCGAGATCGTTAACACCGATATCGTATTTGTTATTGATAGGATATTGGCCTTCCTGCACGGCTTTATAAAGGGCATCATAATCTGATTTGGAGAATTTACGCCATTTTGCGTTGTCCATTGCAAGCCCGACGCCGTCGTTGGTGGAATCCAGAACCCAGGTTGTTCCGTCTCCCCACTTGTCGGAATAATAAGCTACAAGAGCCTGGTAAACGGAATTTCCCAGCATCTTCATGGAAGAGGAAATAACGGTGGCAGATTCAGCATACTGGTCCACGTCGACACCGATAACCCACTTATCTTTAGAGGCTTCCGCCGCTGCCATAACCGAGTTCCCAACAGCGCCGCCGCAAGCAAAGATGACTTCAGTTCCGGATCCATACCAGCCGGCTGCCTTAGCCTGTTTTTCAGGAGATGCATTAAAATCGCCTGAATAGTTGTAAATTGCTTGAATGGATCCTTCTTTGAGGCCCATTTCCTTTGCTGCCACCTCAGCACCCTGAAGATACCCGTGGCCGTAACGGATAACTGCCGGAACAGCCAGACCGCCCATAAAGCCAAGCTTGGTAAAACCATCTTTTACTGCTGCATAACCTGCCATAAACCCAGCTTCTTCCTCAGCATAAAGAATGGGCTGCACGTTTGCTTCAGTTTTGTAAGTTTTATAATCTTCAGTATGAGGTTCGCCGTCAAGCAAGATGAATTTCGTATTAGGATACTTAGTCTGAGCCTCATAGATCGGCACTTCAAATAAGAAACCGGGGGTAACAACAACCTTTGCACCGCCCTTTATTGCAAGACCGATGGCTTCAAGATATGCAGCGTTTGTTCCCTCAGCGGGCTGATAATACTGGTATGTGAGATTATTCTCTGTGGCATACTTTTTGACGCCTTCCCAGGCGCCCTGGTTGAAGGATTTGTCATCAATAGTTCCCAAGTCGGTCACCAGCGCCAGCTCATAACCTTCCGTTTTAGCGGATTCTGAAGGTTTAGCGGAGTCAGAAGGAGCAGGTGTTCCCGTAGCGCCGCTAGGCGACGGACTTGCTGCCTGATTGCCGGTACCGCAGCCGGCAAAAAGTGTCAATGTAAGCGCAAGGGCCAGAATCAGAGCTAAAGTCCTTTTCATAATTATTCCTCCTAGAATTAATTAAAAATTGAACATTTCTAATTTCATATTATATTTCTTTTTAAGAAAAAGCAATCTTTTCCATCAAATCTGATCGCGTCAAAAGCGACAGAGTGAGGTTTCGGCACGTCAGCGGAGCAGGATTGCGGGGCGGCACGAATCGAGGATTAAATTAAAGGTTGGGACGGACTTTTGCATCATTTAACAGGCAACTATATTTTCTGCGAAAAGACAAAAAAATAAACGATATTCTGCAATAAACACCGATCTGACGCCACAGTTTTCATTAACGTTCTATTTGCCATGTATTTCTATAAATTCAATAGTTTACGGCCATTTATTTTAGACCGGCATTTGCTATACTTAAGCAAGTACCATACTTGAATTGGTAACAATATTTTAAAGAGAGCGTGAATCTTATGGACAGTGAAAATGTCCCTCCTTTGGACGATGAAAACGTCCCTCCTCCTTTTGTCGTAGGCATAGCCTACAACCTTAAAAAAGGAATTTCCTCGGACTGCGAAGATCTCGAGGCCGAGTATGATTCTTACGACACCATTGATGCGATCAGCAAAGTTTTTGCAGCAGAGAACATGAAAGTCGTGCCTCTGGAGGCTGACGGTGATTTTATTGAAAGGCTTAAAGCCAGCGGTGTTGATATTGTTTTCAACATTGCCGAAGGCATTCATGGAAGGGGGCGGGAATCCCAAGTTCCTGCCATATTGAATTTTCTTGGAATCCCTTTCTCCGGTTCTGATGAAACAACTCTTGGTTTGTCTTTGGACAAGGCGCTGACAAAACGGTACCTTTCAACATTTCGTATTGAAACCCCTCCCTATCAGATTGTAAGATCTCCTGATTTCAAGCTCGACACGTCCTTAACCTTTCCCCTGATTATAAAGCCGAATGCGGAAGGCTCCGGCAAGGGCATCTCCGATCTGGCGGTGGTCGATAATGAAGAACAGCTGTCTGAGCTAATAAACAAAAACTTTAAGCTTTACGGCCAGCCCATGCTGATCGAAAAATACATCAAAGGCCGTGAATTCACCGTGGGTATTTTGGGGAACGGCAAAGATATGACGGTATTTGAGCCCATGGAGATCTGCTACCTACAGCATGAAAGGGAACATCAGATATACAGCTATAAAGTCAAAACCAACTATCAGAAATATGTATCCTACAACTGTCCTTCCAATCTTGACACCGCAACCTCGGAAAAAATGAAATCCATTGCCGCCCAAATATATGAGGCCCTTGACTGCCAAGATATGTCCAGAATAGATTTCCGGCTTTCGGAAGACGGAACCGTTTACTTTATTGAGATCAATCCCCTCCCCGGTCTCGCGCCCAATTACAGTGATTACCCCATGCTGGCCGGATTTTGCGGCATGAGCTACGGGAAACTGATTTTAAGTATTTTGAACAATGCTTTAAAAAGATACGGGATCCATTGCGGTCACCGGGAATCGAGGGGTTTAAATGGCTGATTACAACGATATTGAACTATGGCGTGACGTCACGCCCGAGCAGTGGAATGACTATCAATGGCAGTTGAAAAACAGAATTACTTCCACGCAGCAGCTCGAAAAACTGATCCCTCTTAAGCAGAAGGAAAAGGAAGACATCAATCAATGCCTGAAGCATTTTAAGATGGCCATCACCCCCTATTATGCCATGCAGATCGATTCCAATGATGCCGGCTGCCCTGTAAGAATGCAGGCTGTTCCGTCCATCCGGGAGCTGCATGCGGACGCATGTGATATGGCAGATCCCCTTTGCGAGGAAGAGTATTCCCCTGTGGAGGGTATCGTACACCGGTATCCCGACAGGGTTCTTTTTCTGCTCACACACAAGTGCTCCATGTACTGCAGGCACTGCACCAGAAGGCGGTTGGTGGGCTGCGAAGACTTTTCTCTAAGCGATGAAAAGCTGGAAGCCGCCATAGATTACATCCGAAAAACACCAAAGGTCAGAGATGTGCTTCTTTCTGGCGGCGATCCGCTGGTTATGCCCGATTCCTGGCTTGAAAAAGTCATACGGAAGCTTCGGGACATAGAACATGTGGAAATCATCCGGATTGGCACGCGTACCCCGGTGGTTCTGCCCATGCGGATTACTGATGATTTGCTCAGCATGCTCAAGAAATACCAGCCCATTTGGATCAACACTCATTTTAACCACCCCAAGGAAATTACCGGTGAAGCGCGCAGAGCCTGTGAAAAAATAGCAGACGCCGGAATTCCGTTGGGAAATCAAAGCGTACTGCTGCGAGGCATTAACGATAATGCGGAGATATTAAAGAAACTCTTTACCGGGCTGGTAAAAATCAGGGTGAGGCCCTATTATCTGTATCAATGCGATATCTCGGAGGGTATCGGCCATTTTAGAACGCCGGTCTCCGAAGGAATTGAAATCATGAAAAACATAAGGGGCTATATTTCCGGCTATGCCGTTCCCGATTTTGTCATTGACGCGCCGGGCGGCGGCGGCAAAACACCGGTGAATTCCGATTATATCTTCCATCTTGATGACAAAAAGGCCATGCTGAGAAATTTTGAGGGCAAGACCTATACCTACCCCAATCCCGCAAAGCTGCCTTGACGTCCGCACGGCCGTCATGCTAAACTTCTTATATACATAAAAATGAGAGGATAAGGTTTTAAGCCAATGAAGATTGCCTGATTTCGGTAAGAACAAAATGAATACTATTATTCGTTTATGCCCCGGAACAGGCCTTTGTTTAAGTTGTAAAACAATCCGATTCTATGTATTGTTGTAGCTTTTTCTACAGCGATTCATTATTTTTCCGTTGATTAGCCTTCCGGCGGCGTAAGCTTTCTGGAGGTTTTTTATATGTTGCTTTTATCGTGTGATAAAATAAGCAAATCCTATGGGGACAGGAATATTTTTTCGGATTTTTCAATGAAGGTGTATTCCGGCGACCGGATTGGTCTGGTGGGCGCTAACGGCTCGGGCAAAAGTACGCTTTTAAAAATCCTGGCCGGGGCCGAACCCCCTGATTCAGGCCAGGTGCAGGTATATACAAGCTTTTCATTTATCCGCCAGCAGGATGACGGTGTGCCCGAAACAGCCGGCACTCCCCCTGTATGCCGGTCCGACGGAAAGCTTTTATCGGTCCTTGGGGTAAGGCCCCATAAAATTCACAAAAACATGAGCGGCGGCGAGAAATCCCGGACCCGTTTCAGCCTCGCCTATGATCCCCGGGCAGGATTGCTTCTGGCCGACGAGCCCACCAGCAATATGGACATGGAGGCAATTTCCGTCATCCAAAAAGAACTTCTGGATTATACCGGAGCCATTTTCTTGGTATCCCATGACAGGTCTCTTTTGGACATGATTTGTACTAGCATTCTGGAAATTGAAGACGGAGAGATTCAATTATATGAGGGCAATTATTCCGCCTACCTGGCCCGGCGGCAGGAAAAAATCCGCCGTCTGCTCTTTGAATACGATTCCTATATTTCAGAGAAAAAAAGGCTGGAGAGCCGTATTCAGGAAAGAAACCAACACGCGGGCTCCATTAGAAACGCGCCAAAGCGGATGGGCAATTCCGAGGCAAGACTTCACCGGAGATCCCGAACGGCGGTTCAGAAAAAGCTTCATCATTCTGTTAATGCCATGCAGTCCCGTCTGGAGCATGTTGAAAAAAAAGAAAAGCCAAAGGAGCTCCCCGATGTAAGAATGTCCATTGACCCGCCAAAGAACCCTATTTCCGCCGCGGTCTTAAGAGTGAAAAATCTCTCCTTAAGCTATGGGCAAAAAGTACTGTTCAAAAACTCCGCCTTTGAGATCCCCACCGGCAGAAGGACTGTGCTTTTAGGCGGCAACGGTACAGGAAAGACATCGCTGGCTGAATCGATGATAAAAAGATCCGGCCAGCCGGGGAATTGCGGGGACGTTTTAGAAAGCGGGGAGCTCAGCCTCTCTCCCGATGTTCGGATAGGTTATTTCAAACAGGATTTCACTTGCCTGGATGAAAACCGGACCATTCTGGGAAATGTCATGGAAAGAAGCGTCAAGCCCGAGCATGAAGTGCGCACGGTATTGGCACGCCTGCTCATTGCCCGGGATGATGTATTTAAGAAGATTTCGGTCTTGAGCGGCGGCGAAAAAGTAAAGGTGGCACTGGCCTCTATTCTGGTCTCGGATGCCAATTTTCTCATTCTGGACGAACCCACCAATTACCTGGATATTTTCTCCATGGAGGCGCTGGAAAAAGTATTGCTGGACTATACAGGCACCATTCTGGCCATATCCCACGACCGTAAATTCATTGAAAACATTGGCCAGCGGCTGCTGATGATTGAGGAAAAGGAAATAAAAACCTTTGAGGGTACCATAAAGGAATATGAAGAGAAGGAAAAAACGCTTTCTGCCCGAAATAAGCGGGGTTATGCGCCAGAAGAACCCCACCCATCAACGCAATCAAAGATTTCGAAAGCGGCAGAGTAATTGTTTTAGTGCGTAAGCGGAGCAGGATTGAGATGAAAAGACGACCATTTTAGGCAAATGATCGTCTTTTTTCGATTTACTCTTTCAAAAGCTCCAATGTGTAATCCAGCAAGCTGGAATCGCCCCACTGGCCGTGGCCGGGGACAACAATGTCAATTTCCGGATATCTGTCCTGAATTGCTTTTATCGATTCGGGCCAGGTCTTTAGATTGGCCTCTTCTGTATTGCTTAAAGAGCCCGCACCATATTCGGCAGTGATATAGCCCCCGTATAGCAGCTTTTCCTTTTCCAGCCACAAAACGGTATTATCCTGGGAATGGCCTTCTCCCGGATAATAGAGCTCAAAATCGGTGCCATCAATGTTAAATACGGCGGAATCTCCCTGACTGATTATATCGGGCACAACGAACCCCTTCTTTTCTGCCGCTTTTGCAACAACAGGAAGACTCGAGACCGGAATATCCTTTTTGAGCAGGTACGAAGCTCCGCCCAGCCTGTTGGGATGGGCCTGAGTAATAAAGGCCGATTGAAAACCGCTGTTAAAGGCCTCAGAAACCAGTTTATCCAGGCTTTCCATCTGCCTCTCGGTCCTTGTGGCATCAATGAGCACCAATCCGTTCTTTGTCACGACCACCAGACCGTTTGACGGGACCAGCACGCCTTTTTCTTCATAGTATGAGGTATGCACCCAAACCGAACTGTTCACCTTGCTGAGTTCCACAATGGTCTCATTAGTGTCCCCATATGTCAGGAAAGCCTCATTGGGTCTTTTTATCTTCTCCCCGGCCGGCGCAATATTATTCCGCCTGCAGCCCGGCGCGGCAGCCAGCATTGCCAGAGTAATTATAATAGCAGTTGTTTTCTTCAAAAAAGTCATATTTTGTCCCTATCTTGTCCTTATATTGGTTAGCCCTTCTCCGTTATGATATCATTCGGAAAAGCCCCTGCCGTGCACTTCCGTACTTTCATTGATATAAATAAAGCTATCGGGATCAAGAGCTTTCAAATGGTTCTTTATTTTTATCACTTCATCATTTTTCACCAAAGTCTTGACCATCATATTTTTCTTTAATTCATAGGTTCCGATACATTGGATGTAGGTTACGCCTCTTTTTATTTCTTTATGAATAAAGTCGGTCAGTTCGATGTATTTGCTGGTGATAATGTTCATTTCAAAATATCTGCCAAAGCCGAGAATAATGAAATCCGTTACTCTTCCGGAAATATAGATGATGATGGCAGAATAAAGAGCCATTGTAATATCTGCGGAGAACATCGACAGGAAGATGATAATGGAATTAAAAATGGTCAGGAAGCTGCCTATCGGGATATTGAATTTTTGCTTTAGATAGATTCCGATCAGGGATTCGGGTCCGTTTGAAACACCCAGCCTTAAGACAATACCTCCGGAAAGGCCCGACAATATTCCGGCAACAATAGCGGCCAGAATGAAATCCGTTTTCAGAGGGGGAACCAGCACAGGCATAATACCTATATATACGGTAAAAAGTATGTAGCATATGGATGCGGTTATAATCTGGTTGATTCCAAACTTTATAAAAGCCCAAATACCGATGGGCAAAAACAGAAGTGCAAGCAGCAGCTGCACATTTAAGCCCGTTACCCGGTTCAATAAAAGCGCAAGCCCGCCCAGGCCTCCGCTGATAAGGTTATTTGGGATAATGACACTGGTAAATGATATGGCACCAATCATAGGCCCAATGATCAAACTCAGCACAAGTACTAATTTTTTCTTCATAAATTACTCCACCATTCTTTCTGCACTAAACAAACAGCTGTTCAGCCTCACTGTAATACTTTAACTCATGGCCAAATAAAGGTCAAATCCTTCCGGGATTTTATTCGGTAGCTTCGCAATCCTGCTCCGCTTACGCACTTTAATATTACTCGCGGCACCCGTGGAGCGTACTGAAATACCACTCTTTCGCTTTGGACACAATTGATTTGATGCAGCTTTCAATCACTAAAGAACCACTTTCGTGATATACTATTGTTGATTATATGTATGGGAGTGATTGCTATGAATACAAACTTTAAGCAGATAAGGCCGGAGGAAATGACCGATAATGTATTTTCGCTGGTGGGCAAGGACTGGATGCTGATCACTTCGGGCACGCCCGAAAACTATAATATGATGACGGCCAGCTGGGGCGGAATGGGCGTTCTGTGGAAGAAAAACGTATGCTTTGTGTTTGTCCGTCCCACCCGTTATACTTATGAGTTCATGGAAAAGAACGACACTTTCTCCTTGAGCTTCTTCACCGAGGACTGGAGGGGCGCCCTTAATCTCTGCGGCACCAAATCAGGAAGAGATATTGACAAGGCAAAAGAAACGGGACTTGTCCCCTTTGCCGGCAGCCATCGGACAACCGGCTTTGAGCAGGCCCGCATGGTTATTGAATGTAAAAAACTATATTTTAATGATTTTGATCCGAAAAATTTCTTAGATCCAGCCATTGAAAGCAACTATGCCAAGAAGGATTATCACCGTGTATATGTGGGCGAAATCTTAAGTGTCCATGTGAAAAAATAAGCTGCCGCTTCATTGGGAATCGTAAAGTTCAAACAGCTTCTTTTTTCGTTCCAGCATTTCGCCAATGCGGTCAATATACTGGGTAACATCTTTTAAGTTAAATACCCGTTCCAGTCTTTTTTGGTGCGGAAAAACAAACTTTGAGGAGGCTCCTGCCCCCATGGCTATAATGGTTTGCTCCTCCTCCATGGTATGGATATTGTAAAGGCATTCATAGCCCGGTTTTGCATAGCCGGTGTTTTCCAGATTGGCCAAAATATTTTTCTGCCTGTAGAGGTAATAAGGCCTCATGCCCATTTTAGAGGCCAGATTTCTGGCCTCTTCAATCATTGTCTCGACAATTTTATCGGCAGAAGGCTGATAGGACGTTAAGTCTTCATGTAGTCTTGATGCCCTTTTTAAGGCCATGGTATGCACCGTAAGGCTATCGGGAGCCATATTTTCAATTTGCTCCAGGGTATTTCGGAACATCTCTTCATCTTCCTCGGGAAGGCCTGCAATGATATCCATATTGATATTATCAAAGCCGACAAGCCTTGCCAGCCGGAATTTATTCTCAATATCCTCGGGGGTATGATTTCTGCCGATAAGCCGGAGGGTCTTTTGGTTCATTGTCTGCGGATTAATGCTGATGCGCGACACATGCCGGCTGTACATGACCTCGAGCTTTTCTCTGCTGATGGTGTCGGGTCTCCCCGCTTCTATGGTAAATTCCTTGCCGGCAATATCAAAGGAGCTTTGTAAAGCGTCAATCAGCATTGCCAAGGCTTTTTCATCTATAGCGGTAGGGGTTCCTCCCCCAATATAGACCGAGCCGATTGTGTAGGAATTCTTATGGACCCACTGTGAAACATACTCCATCTCTTTTTCAAGGGCTTTTAAATAGTCCGGGACCAGCGCTTGATACTTTGCAATGGGATATGCGGTAAAGGAGCAGTAGAGGCAGCGGCTGGCACAAAAGGGTATGCCTATATAGAGATGAAGCGTTTTTGGATCAGCGTTCAGATAGGGCTTTTCAACAGCCGCCACATCATGCAGCAGGGCCGCCTTGCTCTCATTCATGCCTGTGACTTTCATGAGCTGCTTCACGGTTCCGGCCTTATCCAGTCCGTCATTGATACATTGCATGGCCAGCTTTACCGGCCGAACCCCAATAAGCGCGCCATAGGGAAGGTCCTTTCCGGTGAACTGGGACAGTATATCACAAATACAGGACCCCACCACAATTTTTCGGCTTTTGAAAAGGCTTCCTCCCGGCCTCCGCAGCTCTTCATGGGAAACCTTCCTGCAGCTTGAATACAGCGGCGCGGTTTCATGATTCCAGGCCTGCTGAAAGGATTCATAGCTTTTCAGCTCATTGAAGAATGAAGCGGTGCAGATCCATTCCGTATTGTTTTCCTCAACCTTTACCGTTAATAGGAAGCCCGGCGTAAAATCTTCGGCATCCGGCTTTGCATCCGCAAACCGTATGGCGTCGTCGTCAAAAAAGAGGCGTATAAACTGCCACGCCTCAAATTCCATCTCCATTCCTTCTATCCTAACAAGAACAATGCTTTTTTCAGACATAGGGGTTATTCTCTCTTTCAAAGCCAATGGTGGTGGACGGTCCGTGACCGGGATAAACAACAGTATCTCCATCCAGAACAAATAAACGGTTCCTGACGGAATCCGTCAGGCTTTTACCGCTTCCTCCATATAAATCGGTCCTTCCCACCGACCGGGCAAAAAGCGTATCTCCGCTGAACAGCATATTCCCGGCCAGAACTGAAATTGAACCCGGCGAATGGCCGGGCGTATGGATGATTTCCAGGCTACTGTTTCCCAGAGGAAGTTTATCTCCATGCTTTAAAAGCCGGTCAGGATCAGGAAGTTCTGTTTGATTACTGAAGCCGAACGTTTCAAAGCCGTTCTTTTGACTGTCAGAATACAAGAGCTGTTCCTGTTGATGAATGCATAGAGTGGCTCCGGTAGCATTTTTTAGGGTGCCCACATGAAATATATGATCCGCATGGCCATGGGTAAGAATGATATATCTGACCTTAAGTTTATTGTCCGCAACAGTTTTAAGAATTCTTTCCGGATCAGCACCGCAGTCAATAACGGCGCATTCTCCCTGCTCCGAAAGGATATATGTATTCGAATCAAAAATTCCTGCGGGTAGTACTTGAATTTCCATACGTTCTCCTTTCTTCACAACTAAAAGTTCTTTTTGCTGTCCAAAAGCAGTGTCACAGGCCCGTCATTGATGAAGTCCACCTCCATCATAGCCTGAAAAATTCCGGTTTCCACCTTGATATTATATTTACACTTTAAAAAATCAACAAATTTGTTATAAAGGTCCTGTGCTTTTTCGGGCCTTGCCGCATCGGAATAGCTCGGGCGCTTTCCCTTCCGGCAGTCTCCGTAAAGAGTGAATTGGGAAACAACAAGAATTTCGCCTTGGGTATCCAGTACCGACAGATTCATTTTGCCCTCATTGTCTTCAAAAATTCGCAAGCCCGCAATTTTATCGGCTATATATTCCATATCCTTCCGGCCGTCATCATTGCCCACGCCCAGAAGGACCAAAATTCCTTTTTCTATCTTTCCCGCTGCCCTTCCTTCAACCCGGACCTCGGCACGCTTCACACGTTGTACCACAGCACGCATATTAAGTAAACTCCTTGCTATTTGTTTCGCGATATCTCAAAAACATCCTTGATACGGTTCATTTTGGAAATAATACGGTCCAATTGCTCCGTATTACTAATTTCCAGGGTGATATGCATCAATACCGATAAATCCTTGGTCGTCCTGGCATTGATGGCCCTTAAGGGGATTCTGGACTCCCCGATGACATTTGTGATCTCCACAATGAGTCCCGGCCTGTCATGAGCTTTCATGGTGATTTCGGCCAGATAGGAAACATTCTGGGATACGTTTTTATACCAGTATACCTCGATGAGCCTCGCATCCCCGTCAATAATATTGTTTTTTACGTTGGGGCAGTCGCTTCGATGAACAGAAACACCCCGTCCCCTGGTAATATAGCCGATGATTTCATCGCCCGGCACAGGATTGCAGCACCGTGACAGCCTCACCAGGCAATTGTCGATCCCCTTCACCACAATTCCGCTGTCGGGCATGGTTTTATTTTTCTTTTTGCTTTCCTTGCCGATCTGGTCCAAAAGCATATTTTTCTGCTCTTCCAAAGGAAGGGTCTTCCGGTATTCTTCCCTGAGCTTTGTCGTAATCCTGTTGACAGTAAAGGCTCCAAGAGCAATGGCTGCGTAGAGATCTTCAATATTATGAAAGTTATATTTTTTGAGTACATTTTCAAGATAATCGCTTTTTAAAACTTGGGACATTGTCAGGCCGATTTTTTTGATCTCTTTTTCAAAGACATCCTTGCCCTGCTCGACATTCTCTTCCCTTTTTTCTTTCTTAAACCATTGATTAATTTTATTCCGAGCCTGCGAGGTTTTAGCAATTTTGAGCCAATCCCGGCTTGGACCATTACTTGCACCGGAAGTGATAATCTCAATAATATCGCCGTTTTTAAGCTCATAATCAAGAGTTACAATCCTGCCGTTGATTTTCGCGCCGATCATACGGTTGCCTATGGCGCTATGGATGGAATAGGCAAAATCTATGGGCGTTGAGCCGGCCTTCAGGCTTTTCACATCGCCCTTGGGCGTAAACACAAATACCTCGTCGGTAAAGAGGTCAATCTTAAGATTCTCCATGAACTCTTCGGCGTCGCGGGCATCCTTCTGCCAGTCAATCATCTGCCTGAGCCAGGATAATTTCTCCGCATAGCTTTTTTCGTTATAACCGCCTTCTTTATACTGCCAGTGAGCGGCAATACCTACTTCGGCGACACGGTGCATCTCCCAGGTTCGAATCTGTACCTCGAAGGGGATGCCCTCCGGGCCAATGACAGTGGAATGGAGAGATTGATACATATTGGGCTTGGGCATGGAAATATAGTCTTTAAAGCGTCCCGGCATGGGCTTAAACAGCTCGTGAATGAGGCCCAGCACCGAATAGCAGTCCTTGACCGTATGGACAATGATCCGGATGGCAAACAGGTCATAGATCTGTTCAATGGTCTTATTCTGGTTGACCATTTTCCTGTAAATACTGTAAAGATGCTTTGCACGGCCGTCAATCTCAGCTTTGATGCCCATCTCTTCTGTTTTTTTGTTGACATCCTCTATGATATTTTTAATGTAGTCCTCGCGCTCACGGCGCTTTTTTGCAATCTTTTCAACAAGGTCATAGTAATTCTTTTCGTCTAAGTAACGAAAGCTCAAATCCTCCAGCTCCCATTTGATCTTGCTGATACCTAAGCGATGAGCCAGCGGTGCATATATGTCCATGGTTTCGCGGGCGGTCTGTATCTGCTTTTCTCTGGTCATAAATTTAAGGGTGCGCATATTATGAAGGCGGTCGCAAAGCTTAATAATAATGACGCGTATATCCTTGGCCATGGCCAGAAACATCTTTCTGAAATTTTCAGCCTGGATTTCCTGTTTGGTGGTATAGGGAATTTGAGTCAGCTTGGTAACACCGTCCACCAGCTCGGCTATTTCTCCCCCAAACTCTTTTTTGATCTGGTCATAGGTAAGAGCCGTATCCTCGATCGTATCATGTAGAATTCCCGCCGAAATAGAGCTGTCATCCATTTCCAATTCTGCAAGAATGCACCCGACTTCAACGGGATGGATAAAAAAGGGATCCCCGGAAACCCGCTTCTGCCCTTCATGGGCTGATTTTGAAAAGTTATAGGCCTTTTCGATCAGCGCAAAATTTGCGTCCGGATTATATTTAGTTATCAGATCCCTAAGTCTTAAAAAATCATCAACCACGAATAACCACCAATCTAAATAAAGCCTTGTGCCGCCTGATGAACCCAATCTAAAATTTCCGAGTCGTCAAGGTTTACTTTCTTCACATTACCGGGCAAGGTAATGCTGTACTTCCCATCAGACTCAAGATTAAGGTCAATAAGCTTCAGCTCATCAAAGACAATCAGTGCCACAAAAAGCTTAAAGCAGTTTATGTTTCTTTGTGTCTTATTTTCAAGGATTCTGGCGTGTACAAATAAATCTGTAAAAGAAAAGGATTTGGGCTCCATATGGACTATATATTTGTATATGATGCCAAGAACGTCCCTGTTTACTACTATATCGTCACTACTGATAATTTTATCAATAATCCCATTATAAAGCCAATTCTGGTCACAATCAAGACATTCAACCTGCCGGGCGGCCCTGGCAATGAACCGGTTGCGGTTGAGGGCGGAATCCCGAAGGTGCATATCACAGATTCTGAGCTGCAGATACTCCGTATTTTGCCAGAGATTGATTTCCTGGGTAAAGATAATATCCACCTCATCGCCTATAAATAAGCCCGGGTCAAGGTAGCCCTTCCCGAAATAGACCCCGTCCGCCTTCCGGCTGCCAATGCCGAAGGTAAGCTTCAGGTGCTTGCCGTTTCCTATTACTTTTTTACTTTGAAGGACCGCGCCTCTATAGCAGAAAAGAGGAACCTCATTGCCTTCGCCGAAGGGTTCGAGGCGCTGAATAATCTTTACCGTATCCAGGCAGATGTCCCCCTCCGCCGCTTCTAACTGGGAAGACACCGTCGGCACCAGCATTTCATCGCTGATGTGGCTTTCTGCATAAACATTGATACGCTCCCTGAACACTTCCAGATTTTCGGTCAGGATGGTCAGGCCCCCGGCCTGCTCATGGCCTCCGTATTTCATGAGAATATCCGACTGGCTTTCCATGGCATGAAACAAATTAAAGCCTGCAATGCTTCTGCCCGACCCCACTGCTTTGCCGCCATCGGATGAAATGACAAAGGCCGGTTTATGATAGCGGTCCACCAGTTTGGAGGCCACGATTCCGATAACGCCGTGATGCCAGCCGCCGCCATATACAATCATCACTTTTTCCTGTTTATACCGGGTATCTTCCTCAATGATTTGGACGGCATCATTGAAAATCTCCTCCTGGACCTCCTGCCTCTTGCTATTGGACTGGTTTAATTCCATTGCAATTCTGCCGGCCTCTGCTTCGTCCTCTGTTGTAAAAAGGTTTACCGCACAATTTGCGCAGCCCATCCGGCCTGCCGCATTGATTCTGGGCGCAAGGCCAAAGGAAATGCGGAAGGAATCCACCTGGTTCCGTTGTATCTCCGAAGCCTTCAGCAGGGCCTTTATCCCGAGGCTTGGGTTTTTTGTTATTTTTTCGATTCCGAATTTGGCTATAATACGGTTTTCACCCGTCAATTCAACCACATCCGCAATGGTTGCCAGAGCGGCCAAATCCAGGTAGTTTTTATATTCGTCGGAGCAATTGAGCCTGATGCCAACGGCGTGAATCAATTTCAGCGCCAGCCCTGCTCCGCATAAATTCTTAAAAGGATATTTACTGCCGGGAATATGGGGATTCAGTACAGCCAGGGCTTCCGGCATCAGCTCCGGATTGCATTGATGATGGTCTGTGACAATAATGTCCATCAGCCTGCCGTTTTCGGCGCAAAGCTTTTGAATGGCTTCTATCTGAGACCGGGCTGTAATGCCGCAATCCACTGTAATAAGAAGGTTGTAGTCCCGGCTGCCGATATATTCGACGGCCAGGTCGGAAATACCATAGCCTTCTTCAATACGGTCAGGAATATAATATTCCGCTTCTGTGCCAAAGGATTTTAAAAAATGTACCAGCATGGCAGTGGCCGATACACCATCCACATCATAATCCCCATAAACTAGAATTTTTTCTTTGCTTTGAACAGCCTGAATAATCCTCTGGGCCGCAGACTCCATCCCTTCCAGAACAAAAGGATCGACCATGGATTCAAGAGAAGGGTTCAAAAATGCTTCGGCTTCCCCGACGTTTTTTATATTTCTTTGACTTAACAGCTTTTTAAGTATTTCTGGAACATCTTTTCCCTCACCGGAAAACAGATCGTCTTTGACAGGGGTTTCAGCAATGACCCAACGTCTGACATTACCCAAGTAATAATTTTTCATTGATTTTTATCCCCATGCTGATCGGATTTCTAAAGGCCGTACAGCCGGAGGTATCCGATCGATTATTTTAGCTTCAATATGAAAAATTCAGAAAAGCTTCGTTTACAAGAAGCTTTCCTGAAATAATATCACATTGCTGTTTTCATAATAATAAAGCCCGGTATTTCTCCGGGCTTCATTGATCATGACAATAATTTTTTGGCTATTTGATTGACCTGGTTACCGTCTGCCCGGCCTTTTACTTTGGGCATAACTACTTTCATAATCTTTCCCATGTCTTTGACCGATACAGCGCCGGTTTCCGAAATAGCCTCTTGAATGATAGCTTCCACCTGATCTTCGGTGAATGGCTCAGGCATATATTGCTGAATAATTTCTATTTCACGCTTCGATTTTTCAATCAAATCCTCACGATCACTTTTTTCCATTTCGGAAAGAACATCTCGTGCGGCTTTTAATTCTTTTGCCAGAACTTCAGTCACTCCGTCATCATCCAGGGTAATTCGCTTATCCTTTTCAATTTGGAGAACGGCTGAACGGATCAATTGGATCGTATCCTTTCGAATCCGGTCTTTGTCCTTCATGGCAGCCTTCAGATCATTCAACAATTTGTCTTTAAGGGTCATACAAATCTCCCCTTACTTTGTCTTTCTCTTCCTCGCAGCCTCAGACTTCTTCTTGCGCTTTACGCTGGGTTTGACATAGTGTTCTCTCTTTCTAACTTCAGCGAGAACGCCGGACTTAGCACATTGTCTCTTAAATCTTTTAAGCGCACTGTCAAGGGATTCGTTCTCCTTAACTCTAACTTCAGACACATCTATCCCTCCCCTCTGTTACGTACGTACAGCCGTGCCGGGGGATTTATCCAGTCGGTTTGAATGGTAAACCATATTACAGCACAATATACATTATATAATAGCGTTTCAAAGAGCGTCAATATATTTTTCAGTGATTATGGTTATTATAATATATTTATAGTAATTTTTCACCCATTTTAACGCCGCCCAGCACATGATAATGAAGATGAAAGACAGTCTGACCGGCTTGTTCACCGCAGTTTACAATAATTCGGTAGCCTGCCTCGCTAATCCCCATTATTTTTGCAACCTTTTTAATTCCCTGATGGATTGGAATGATATTTTGGATATTTTCCTCATTCAATGCCTCCAGGCTTTCTATATGAACTTTAGGCACCACAAGCACATGCACGGGCGCCGCCGGATGAATATCCTTAAAAGCATATACATGTTCATCCTCATAGACCTTTTCAGATGGAATTTCACCCCTAATTATTTTGCAAAAAAGGCAATTATCCATAAAAATCACTCCAAAATAATATTTTAAATGATTATTTTCCCTAAATATCAGCTCAATGCAGCGACTGCTTTTTCCTTTGCTATGCGGATGGCCTCATCCATACCGGAAGGATCTTTGCCTCCGGCCTGGGCCATATCGGGCCGTCCACCGCCGCCTCCGCCGCATGCCGCTGCGGCAGCCTTAATAATATTGCCGCTGTGTATGCCGGCGCTTACAGCATCTTTCGTTGCCGACACAATGAGGTTTACTTTATCTTCCTTACAGGAAACAAGTATAACCACACCGGAGCCTATTTTATTCTTTATGGTGTCCGAAGTGTTCCTCAAAGCGTTCATATCAAGGTCTTCCAGCTTCGCCGCAACAATTTTCATGCCTTTTACGGTAACGGCGTCATCGATCACGCTATCCAGGGAACCCTGCACAAGTTTTGTATTGACTTCTTCCAGTGCCTTTTTAGTATTTTTGATCTCCTCAAAAAGGCCATCGATCCTCTTCACCAGATCATCAGCCGAGGCTTTTGCCGCATCTGCCGCTTCCTTTAGAAGCAAGTCCCTGCCCTTATAATATCCGATGGCATTAAAGCCTGTCAGCGCCTCTATTCTTCTCACTCCGGCAGAGATTCCGCTTTCACTGATAATTTTGATCAGTCCCGCTTCGCCGGTAGATTTCAGGTGTGTGCCGCCGCAGAGCTCCCTGCTGTAGTCTCCTGCCGAAACCACTCGGACCGTCTCGCCGTATTTCTCACCAAACAGAGCCATGGCACCCAGCTTTCTGGCTTCGTCAATGGACATTTCTTTTACGGATACGTCCAGGTTCTCCAGGATCTTTCCGTTTACTTCATCCTCCACCGCTTCAATTTGTTCCGGGGTCATGGCAGAAAAATGAGTAAAGTCAAATCTCAGCCTTTCAGGCGTGACAAGTGAGCCTGCCTGATTGACATGGTCGCCCAAAATATCTTTTAACGCCTTCTGCAAAAGGTGGGTCGTGGTATGGTTCCTTGCAGTAGCCTGACGTCTCTTGGTATCGATGGCGGCAACCACCTTATCGCCGATCTGAACGCTCCCCGATAAAACCTTTCCTATATGAAGGAATTTGCCGTCAGCCGTTTTTCTGCAGTCGGAAACTTCCATTTTAAACTGGTTGTTGGTGATATAGCCGGTATCCCCTATTTGGCCGCCGCTTTCGCCATAGAAGGGCGTGGTGTTCAGCACAAGGGCAATTTCGTCGTCCTGCTGAGCATTTTCAGCCAGTTCATCGTCCCGGACAATATATTGCACCACCGAATTACTGGTACTGTCTGTATACCCTACAAATTCAGTGATAACCGATTTGTCGGTATTGGCAAAGAGGTCCTTTTCCCAGGCTGAACCGCCTTTGCTCCGGTAAGCCTCACGGGCCATGTTCTTCTGGGCCTTCATCTCTTCCTGGAATCCCTCTTCATCGATGGAGAGACTATTTTCGGAAGCAATTTCCCTTGTGAGGTCAAGAGGGAAACCATAGGTATCATGAAGCTTGAAGACCATCTCGCCGGTAAGCCTGTTTGATCCGCCGGCGCGGGCCTGCTTCATGAAATCCTCCAATATGATCATGCCCTGGTCGATGGTGGCATAGAAGCGTTCTTCCTCCAGACTGATAACCTTCTTGATATAGTCCTGCTTTTCCTTCAAATTGGGATAAGCGTCTCCAAAGCATTGAATGACGGTATCGGCAATTTCTGACAGGAATGCCCTTTTGATTCCCAAAAGTCTGCCGTGCCGTGCCGCTCTTCTTAAAAGCCTTCTTAAAACATAGCCTCTTCCCTCGTTGGAAGGAAGAATGCCATCGGAAACCATCATGGTCACACTTCTGCTGTGGTCGGTGATAACCCGGATGGATACATCTTTTTTATATTCCCTGCCGTAAGCTGCGCCGGATATACGGCAGACATGATCCAGTATCGCCCGAATGGCGTCCACTTCAAAAATATTGTCCACGTCCTGCATGACACAGGCAAGTCTTTCAAGACCCATGCCCGTATCAATGTTCTTGCTGGCAAGCTCCAGATAGGTGCCATCCGCCTGGCGGTCGAACTGGGTGAATACATTGTTCCACACCTCAATAAACCGGTCACATTCACAGCCTACACGACAATCAGGACTGCCGCAACCTTTATCGGCGCCCCGGTCAAAATAAATTTCAGAGCAGGGTCCGCAGGGACCGGTCCCATGTTCCCAAAAATTATCTTCTTTACCCATGCGGAAGATCTTTTCATGGGCAAGCCCTACATCATGATGCCAAATATTATAAGCTTCATCATCATCCTGATAAATGGTAACATAAAGCCTGTCCTCGGGTATTTCCAGGGTTTTGGTCATAAACTCCCAGGCCCAGGGAATAGCTTCTTTCTTAAAATAATCTCCAAAAGAAAAATTTCCGAGCATCTCAAAGAAAGTGCCATGCCGTGAGGTTTTGCCTACATTCTCTATATCTGGGGTGCGGATGCATTTCTGGCAGGTAGTAACACGTTTCCGCGGCGGGACCTCACGTCCGGTAAAATAGGGTTTTAACGGCGTCATACCGGCATTAATCAAAAGAATACTGGGATCATTTCGCGGAACTAATGAAAAGCTGGGCAGCCGCAGGTGTCCTTTACTCTCAAAAAATGACAAATACATCTCTCTAAGTTCATTTAATCCAATCTTTCGCATATTGGTTTACCGACCTCTCTTGCAATAGCTAATGAAAACCACTGGACGTTTTGCATCCTTCAGTCTTTATATTCACAATAGAAGAAAGCCACAAAAGTGACTTTCCGACAAATAATCATTAAATATTAGTATAACCAAATAGAATAGCATGCGTCAAGCTGATCCGTCAGAACGCATGGCTGAAGCATGAATTAAATTTTGGTACATGATCAAGGCCCTATTCATATATATTAGGTATCTTGACAATTGGGAGCACCGTAATCGGTTATGCCAAAAAACAATCCCCTTATGATATATTAGTTTATTATTTTAACCTTTTAGCATAAGGGGAGAATATCATGAATTTAAATTTCTATTACATAATTCCAATAGCTATTATTTTAAAATCCATCTTTTATTCTTATAAACAAGTAACAAATTTTGTTTGGCTTTCCCCTTATATCTTTCTAAATTGTGATACAGATCATCCATATTGTAAAGTTTACCTATTACATAAATTGGGATTTCAAGACCATTATATCTATTAATACAATTGAAATCAACCAGTAGCCCATTTTCTGATATTTTTAATAATGTTTTGGCAATATCATCTTGTATAGGGCATACTTTACATCTTTTTGACGTAATTGACTTTTTTAGAATAATATTAGTAATTACGTTAAGAAATTCATTTATATCCTGACAATACAATTCATTATGCCAACCATCATCGTGTGAATAATAAGCAAACCTATTTTTTAGGCCGCCAAAATAAGACGAACCTAATAATTGTCCTGTATGACCAAAATATAGCAATTCCGCAACCTCATTAGGTTTTAAAGAGTCTAGCGATGCTGCATCCTCAAAATCAACCCAACAAAAATCACCAAAATTATATATATCTGCATTTAATAATCGATTTAGGTGTTCTTTTCTTACATAATAAAACCCCGTTCTTGAATGGAAGTCTTCTCCAAAGTAGTGATGTGCTATCAATAGAATATTGTTTATAGGATCAGCTAATGAACATACAAAATCTTTAAACTCTATTCCATATGATAATATCTTTTTCTCACTGTAATTAGTATTAATGTAAATCAATTCCTTTAGTCTTAAAATGATAATCACCTTCTATTTCAATTTTAAGATTATGGTAATATTGCATTTGCTGGCATAGTCCACCATAATGGTGGCAATAACGACGGAAGAAATCTAATTCCTCTATATATAAGATAACCAGCTCCGACAACTACAGCTCCAGTAGCTATTTTTTTAGTATTCTCTTTTTGTTTTGCACCTTTCTGCTTTTGTTCTCTATATTTAGCAGTTTTTTTATCCCAATCCCAGCCAGTTTTCTTTTTTAATTCTTTCTTTACTGAACCTGGTGGCTCTCCGGGGCTACTACTTCCCTGGTCATGAGGTGAACCATTTTCATTTTGTGCCCACTTACCTTTACTTTCTCTATCATTATAAACATGTGCATGTCTACCATCAAAACCGTTGTCAATCCTTACTTTCCACCCTTGTCCTAAATTAATAATTTGCCCCCCATAACCAGCTGGGTCATACATATTTATTACATTGTTACTACAATAAGCGAATATATTTTGATCTAGTAATGACGCTAATTCACCAAATGTTCCATCTAGATTTATAAACCTACCCCACTCCGGGTTATAATACCTGCTATTCAGGTAATATAGCCTTGTTTCATTGTCGTAGGGTAACTTCTGTAGCGGTAAAGATTCTTTTGGCCTAAGGAGTAAATCGGCAATTCAGAAAGGTAACAAAGACTAAATCCGTATTTCCTTCCGAGGCTTCCTTGGAAAAAATGCTTTATCTTGCCACTAAGAATGTCATTAAAAAATGGACACAAAGATATCGGAACTGAGATCAGGTTTTAAGTCAGTTAATGATTATGTACGAGGATAGGCTTCTTAGTTATATCTAAACCCACCCCCACCGCCCTCAAAGGGCTCGTCCTTATTGCCGGACGGGCTAGACCTTCAATACATTTTAACGTTAAGAACTGAAGGTATAGTCCGTCTATTATGGATGATTATTGATAAAATATACCAACTAAAGCATAAAGCAGTAAAAACGGGGAATAATTTTGAGCGATATACTTATTTATTTTGATAGCTACATAAACTAATCCGCTTTCCAGAAATGTATTAAATCATTTCCATACACAAAAAATTTTTCACTGCCTTAAAATTGCTTTTGCCAATGCAAACGTGGTTTTTAGGATGATTGACTATTATTCTGAAAGTTAATTTTCTACACACTAAATTTTATTCTATTATTATTTTCTTTTGTTAATATTTGCAATTCGTCAAATCCAAATTTAGTACAATTTTTAATGATCTTGTCAAGTATTATTTTACTTTTACAATATAATTCTACATCAACTGTATCAGTGCAAAATAAAGCAATCTGGCAGTCACTATTTACAAAATCAGCATAAGTGTCAATATTTGTTACTTGCATTCTATTATTAAATGCTTTTATGTCTGCATATACCAAATAATATTTTTCAATTTCAATACATTTCAAAAAATCTGTTCCATGCATTGTATCTTGATTGAAAATGGATGTCTTTAGATTATTATTTTTATCTTTATAGATAATTTCATTATCAGATATATACCATATAAAATTATCAATGCCAACTTTATCAAATATTTTAAATAAGAAGTTGTTATATTCATTTTTCAGTTTAAAAGTAACACCTATCATCTATTTAAACCTCCCCGTATAATAAATTCAAGATATAATTTTGCTAAGGTATATCATGGACATATTGCATTAGCAGGTATAGTCCACCATAAAGGAGGTAAAAGAGATGGAATCATCCTAACCCCTCGATAAATAAGGTAACCTCCTCCAACCACTGCAATTCCTTTACCTATATTATTCAAAGGTACTGAATATGCCGGCCCTCTTTTAGGTGGGTCAACCGACCAATCCCAGTCATGCTCATGTGGAACTTTGGGATGCTTTTTTGAATTACCATGATTTGTAATGTCTCTATCTTTCACTGCTCTCCCATCTGGACCATAATAACGTTCTTGTTCTAATTTCCCATTCTTTCCATACTTTTTACCTACAGAATTAGGCTTTCGAGAAGTCAACACTTTTTCGGACAATCTGCTAAGCAACACATTGTTGATACTGCT
>ENA-UOOR01000979-UOOR01000979.1-fermentation-metagenome-genome-assembly--contig:-NODE-979-length-36089-cov-11.021091_pt1 | contig 36089 bp, 57 predicted proteins | sample MGYA00245780_ERZ724029 | MGnify/ENA primary metagenome ERZ724029 (study PRJEB28704, sample SAMN03018315) | fermentation metagenome | biome: anthropogenic terrestrial biome; feature: soil; material... | reverse complement strand
TATAAAAAAGAATATGATCAGATTATAAAAATCTATGCGGGTATGCTTTGGGAATATCAAGTTTTTGAACAACAGTTTGAAGAATCGGGGTACCAGATAACAGAAGAATATACAAATAAAGCAGGTGCCACCAATGAAAGAAAAGTGCCTCTTTACACTGCTATGGAATCCTTAAGAAAAGACATAGCCTCCTATTCCGACAAATTATGTTTAAATCCAAAGGCCAATAATCCAGGTGGCGGTGGTGGGGGTGGAAAGAAAAAATCCAAGCTTTTAGATGCTTTGAGTGGTATGGAATGAAACAATATAGGAATTATGACATTGTAATGGAGTATGCTAAAAGCATTGTTGAAGGTAGAAAGGTAGCTTGCAGGGAACAAATTCAGGGTTGCCAGAGGTTTCTTAAAGATTTAGAAAATCCAGCCTATGATTTTAACCCCAAAGATGCAGAGTTTGTTATTGGAATAATAGAAAAGACTTTTGTTCATGCCCAGGGTGAAAAATTAGACGGTACTCCACTTAGAGGAACATCCTTTTTACTGGAAACATTCCACAAGTTCCAGGTATATAACTTACTTGGTTTTTATAATAAAGGTACTAAGATAAGGCGCTTTAAAGAGGCGTTTATTTTTATACCCAGAAAAAATATTAAAACAAGTTTTGCAGCAGCTCTTGCCTGGGCACTTGGTATATTAAATAGAAAAAGTGGTAGTAAAGTTTATATTGTGGCGGCAGCTCTAAAGCAATCTCTTGAGAGTTTTAATTTTATAAATTTCAACTTAGACCAGATGGGAGAGAAAGAGAACTTTCGTGTTATAGATAATAACCAGGAACACAGCATACAGGGCGAATTTAGTGACGGAAGCCTTTTTATTCAAGCCTTGGCTGCCAACCCAGATAGGCAGGATTCCTTGAATTGCAACATTGCCATAGCAGATGAAATACATGCCTATAAGACGCCAAAACAATACAACATAATTAAAGAGGCCATGAAAGCTTATACCAATAAACTTATGATAGGTATAACCACTGCTGGGGATGATATGAACAGTTTTTGTTATCACAGGTTGCAGTATTGTAAAAAAATACTTGATGGTACTGTAAAAGATGAAGCTTACTTTGTATTTATTTGTAAAGCTGATGAAGACCCGGAAACAGGGGAAGTCGATTATACTAATCCCAAAATACATGAGATGGCTAACCCTGCTTATGGAGTTTCTATAAGACCAGAGGATATAATGAATGATGCCATGCAGGCACAGAATGACCCACAGCAGAGGAAAGATTTCTTTGCGAAGTCCTTAAATATCTATACAACTTCCATGAAAGCATATTTTGATATAGAGGAGTTCAGGAGGTCTGACAGTAAATTTAATTGGACTATAAAGGACTTATTAAAATTGCCTATAACATGGTTTGGCGGTGCCGATTTATCCAAGCTTTATGATTTAACTGCATCTGCTTTATATGGGACTTATTATAATGCCTATAAAGATGATAAAGGAGAAATACATGATGTGGATATAATAATTTCTCATGCCTGGTTTCCTGTAGTGGCAGCAGCAAAAAAAGCTGATGAAGACGGTATTCCACTTTTTGGCTGGAAAGATGATGGCTGGCTTGATATGTGTAATAATCCTACTGTGAATTACGCCGATATTGTTAACTGGTTTGTAAAAATGAAAAAGTTGGGATTTAAGATAAAGCAGGTTGGTCATGATAGGAAATTTTGTAGAGAGTATTTTGTCGGCATGAAAAAAGCAGGATTCAAAATAATAGACCAACCACAGTACTTTTATAAAAAAAGTGAAGGTTTCCGGCATATAGAGGCAAAAGCAAAAGACGGAGATTTATATTATTTGCACAGTGAAGCTTTTGAATACTGTGTTCAAAATGTCCATGCCATAGAAAAAACTGATGATATGATACAGTATGAAAAGGTAGAAGACACGCAGCGTATTGATATTTTTGATGCTGCGGTTTTTGCGTGTGTCCGTATGCTGGAAAATTTGGAGAAAAAGAGTTCCGCTGAAAAGTGGTTGAAAGGATAGGAGGTAAATAATGTTTAACTGGGGTAAGAGAAAAAGAACCAGGGCAGAGCCAAAACAAAAAAGAAGTGAAATTGGCTGGTTTTTAACAGATGATGCCTATAATACTTTATGCGTTCCTGGATATACAAGACTTGCCGATAATCCAGAAGTACAGATATGCGCTGGGAAGATAGCAGATTTAATATCCTCCATGACAATATATTTGATGCAGAATACAGAAAGTGGGGATATAAGAATACAAAACGAGCTGTCCAGAAAGATTGATATAAACCCTTATAGCCTTATGACTAGAAAAACATGGATGTATAATATAGTGTACACTATGCTTTTAGAGGGCAAGGGAAATAGTGTTGTGTATCCTAAAATAACAAGTGGATATATTGATGAGCTTATGCCATTAAAACCTTCTCTTGTAAGTTTTGTTGATACTGATACAGGATATAAAGTGTTTTATAACGGTAAACCTTACAATTATGACGAGGTATTGCATTTTACTATAAATCCTGACCCAAACAGACCATGGATAGGTAGAGGGTATAGAACTGTATTGAAAGATATAGTTGATAATTTAAAACAGGCCACAGCCACTAAAAAGGGGTTTATGTCTGACAAGTGGAAACCTAGTATTATTGTTTCTGTAGATGCCATGACAGAGGAATTGAGTTCAAAAGAGGGGAGGCAGGAAATACTTGATAAGTATGTTGATGAAACCGAAGGAGGTAAACCCTGGGTAATTCCAGCGGATTTAATAAAGGTTGATACAGTAAAGCCATTAAGTCTTACAGACTTAGCGATTAATGATGCTGTAGAAATAGATAAGAAGACGGTGGCGAGCGTATTTGGTATGCCTGCTTTTTTTGTTGGTGTTGGTTCTTTTAACAAAGAAGAATACAACGCTTTTATTAATTCTAAAATTCTTCCTATGGCTACGGGTATTGTGCAGGAGCTTACACGAAAATTATTAATCTCCCCTGATTTATATTTTAAATTTAATCCACGTAGTTTATATGCTTATGATATTAAAGAACTTGCAGATGTGGGAGCTAATCTATATGTAAGGGGAATCATGATTGGTAATGAAGTTCGTGATTGGCTTGGTATGTCTCCACTTGATGGACTTGACGAAAGGGTTATCCTGGAAAATTATATTCCGGCCGGTATGATTGGAGACCAGAAGAAATTAAACGGAAATGGTGGTGATAATGGAGATGGATAAGAATGTACCACAAACAAGAAGTACAATCCCTGGGATGTGTAAATTAAAGACTAGAGCTGATGGTGATACAGATAAATTTATTGAAGGATATTTTGTTGTTTATAATAGGGAAACAGAGTTGTGGCCGGGTTATTTCGAGCAGATAGCACCCGAAGCACTTAATAATACTCTTGGAAATGACATAAAAGCACTGGTAAACCATGATACAACTCTTGTACTTGGAAGAAATAAAGCCAATACCCTTGAACTGAAAAGTGATGGCCACGGACTTTGGGGCAGTATAAAAATTAATCATAATGACAGTGATGCTGTGAATCTCTATGAACGTGTTAAACGTGGTGATGTAGACCAGTGTTCTTTTGGCTTTAATATAAAAAAGTTTGAGGATGATTTTAGAGATGATGGAACTCTTCATACAACCTTGAAGGACATTGATTTGCATGAGGTATCAGTAGTCACCTTTCCTGCCTATGAAGAAACTGGAGTACAGGCTAGAAAAAAGGATATTGAGCAACAAAGAGAAAGACAGCTTGATGTTAGAAGGAAAAAATTGAAAGAGAGGTTGAAAGGTTATGGCAATAAAACAATTGATGATAAGCAAGAAAATTGAGCAAAGGAAGGCTGCACTTGCTGAACTTTTGAAAACTGAAACTGACCTGAATAAAAGGGCGGCAGATTTGGAACAGTCCATTGAAGAAGCAAAAACGGAGGAAGAAATCGCAGCAGTAGAGGAAGAAACTGACAAGCTGGATAATGATAAAACTGAATTTGATGAAAAGAAAAGTAAGCTTGAGGGTGAGATTTCTGATTTGGAGGGTGAGCTTGAAGAACTAAATAGCAAAGAGCCTAAGAATAATTCAGAACCAACACCAACAGGGTCACGAAGCAAAACAAACTTTACAAATATTGAAGGAGGCTTAAGAATGAGGGGTAATAGATATGAAACTAGGGAACAAATGCTTGAGAGACTAAATAGAGAAGACGTTAGAGAATTTTACACAAGAGTCACTTCTCTTGCTAAAGAAAAAAGAGCAGTAACTGGAACAGACGTTATTATTCCAGAGTCTGTTATTGACATGATACAGACTAGACTGGGAGACTACTCTACTTTATACCCAGAGGTAACAGTACAGACCTTAAATGGTACTGCGAGAGTAATAATGGATGGTGCTATTCCAGAAGCGATATGGACAGAAATGACAGACGCAGTGCAAGAAATTGGAAGCTCATTTTCGCAGACTGAACTTGATGGTTTTAAAGTTGGTGGATTCATTCCAGTTGCAAATGCAATACTTGAGGACAGTATGATAAATCTAGCAAATTACGTTGAAACAAGGTTATCTATGGCTATAGCAAAATCGCTTGATAAGGCTATATTAACCGGTACAGTTGCAGGAAAACAGCCAACAGGTATTATAACAGCTTTAGCAGAGGTAGGACTTGAAGCATACAATGTAACTTCTGATGGTACATTAAAAGACATAGTATCACATATGGCTCTGATAGATGATGGAGAAGATGGGGCTCCTGTAGGTGAAGTTATTGCAGTAATGAAGAGAAGTACTTATTACTCTAAAATAGCTCCACAAACATTTTTACCTACAGCTGACGGAAGAGTTGTAATTCAGACAGCACAATCTCCAAGACTTCCAGATGGCACTAGAATAGTGTTTAGCCAATATGCTCCTGCTGATACCATAATCTTAGGTGACTTTAAGAAATATCTTCTTGGAGAGAGAAAGGGAATTCAGCTTGCACTATCTACAGATGTAAGATTTATAGAAGACCAAACAGTATTTAAAGGTACTGCGAGATATGACGGAAAACCTATATACCCAAAATACTTTGTTAAAATAACAATAAACCCGTAGTAGCGACCTTATTAGAGCTGGTAATAGGGTCGTTAACTCTGTCACCGACATTTGATAGCTCGGTACATGAGTATACAGCTAATACAACTAATGCGACAAATACCGTTACAGCAACTCCAACATTTGAGTCTTCAATAATCCATATTTTAGTAAATGCCGTTGAAATTGAAAATGGTAGTGCGGCAACTTGGAACACGGGAGATAATACTGTGACTATAAATGTTACAAACGGTGAAGAAACAGAAACTTACACAATAACAGTAACCAAAACTGCTTAAGGCGGTGACTTAAATGGATATAGCAAATATAGTATCTTTAATAAAAGCGAGATTAGGAATAACCTCTACTATTAGAGATATGTATATAACAGCCATTGCAAATGCTGTAGTTAAAGAATTAGAAGATGAAAAAGGTATTGCTTTAGAACCTGACAATGCCAACCATCTTCTTTTTTGTGTTGATTATGCCACTTGGAAATATGAGAATAAAGGCAGCGATAAGGGTATGCCACGGTATCTACAGTATGATTTGCATAATCTAATAATTCATAATGGCGGTGGTTCTAGTGATATATGATAATGAGTTGAGTTTAATACAAAAAGTCAGTGGATATGATGAAATAGGAAATCCAATTTCTGTGGAAAATCCAGTGCCTATTTTATGTGGGAAGAAATCCATAGGAAGAACTGAATTTTATAATGCTGCTGCAAATGATTTGAAGCCAGTTATTATATTTGAGATACATGGCTATGAATATAATGGTGAAACAGAAGTTGAGTTTGAAGGTAAAAGATATACTGTTATGAAAACTTATGAGGTGGATTTTGAAACTCTGGAGCTTACTTGTGAGGTGAAGAGAGGTAATGGCTAGAATTATTAATGTAGACCAATTGGCGGCTGGAATTACAAGAACGATAAAAGAGTATACGGATGATGTGAGCGAAAAGATAGAACGAAAAGTTGATAGCGTTGCTGATAAAGTCTTAGAAGAAGTCAAAGCCACTGCACCTAAAAAGACGGGTAAATATGCAAAAGGATTTAAAAAAACTAAACAAGGTAGTTTAGGTAAGGCTAAAAGAGTTATATGGAACTCTAAGGATTACAGACGTGTTCATCTTTTGGAGTTTGGCCATGCTAAAGTGAATGGCGGCAGAGTTGATGCCATACCACATTTAAGACCCGCTTATGAAAAATATGGAGCTAAATTACCAGAAGATATTAAAAATATTATAAGGAGTGGTGGTTAAAATGACACAAGCTGAATTATATCAAGCCTTAAAAAGTATTGGCTTTCCCGTAGCATATCATCATTTTGAGGGTACCGAAAAAAATCCAGTACCAACACCGCCATACATTGTATATTTATTTTCCTATTCTTCTGATTTTATGGCCGACAATACAAACTATATTGAAATAAGTAATTTGCAAGTGGAACTATATACAACTAAAAAAGATTTACAGAGTGAAGCTCTAGTTCAGAACAAATTAAAAGAACTGGAGCTTCCTTATTCTAAAATTGAAACTTACTTAGATACTGAAAAAATGTACCAGGTGATTTATGAAATTCGATTAATAGGGAGTTGATGAAATGGCAAAGGACTTGTCTGTAGAAGTTTCCGTGAAAGATACAGATATTTTCAAGGAATTTATAAAAATAGTACAAGACATTTTGGAAGATGGCAGGGTTCCTGTTGATGTAAAACACAAAATTAGAAACAGGATAAAAGAATTAGTTGATAAGGAGGAAAAATAATGGATGATAATAAAGTAACTTTTGGGTTGAAGAATATACATTATGCGGTTATAACTGGAAAAGATGAACAAAATAATCCTGTATATGCAGCCCCTAAACCATATCCAGGGGCTGTAAGTTTATCCCCAGATGCAGAGGGAGACCAAAATGTATTTTATGCGGATGATATTGCCTACTATGTAGTTGATAGTAACAATGGATATTCTGGTGACTTTGAAGCCGCTGACGTGCCAGATGATTTTAAGATAGATGTTCTTGGTTATATAAGAGATGGAAATGGAATGTTGGTAGAAGTTGCGGATGCACAAAAGAAAAACTTTGCTCTTATGGGAGAAATAAGTGGAGATGCTAAACTAAGAAAATTTATTTATTATAATGTTATCTCTGGCAGACCTACGGGAGATTTGAACACTAAGAATGATAGTACTGAACCGGATACTAAGACGGTAGCACTCACAATGACACCTATTGAAATTAATGGAAAACAAGTAGTAAAAGGGAAGATTGAACTAAATGACAACAACCAAGAAAAATTCGATAGTTTCTATAATGCTGTATTGTTGCCTGATTTTACTACAGTTTCAGTTACAGGGATTTCCTTGGATAAGACTACAACATCTCTGGCAGTAGGTGCTAATGAAACATTAGTAGCAACGATAACGCCTGAAAATGCAACAGATAAACAAGTCACTTGGGTATCTTCTGACCCTGCAAAGGCTACTGTGGATTCCACGGGAAAAGTTACCGCAGTGGCAGCAGGAACAACAACTATAGTGGCAACGTCACACGCAGATAGTAGCAAAATAGCAACTTGCCAAGTTACAGTAACAACTTAGGAGGTAAAATATGAGGGAAATAAAATTAGGTAATAAAGAAGTAAGAATAAGGGCTACACCGTTAGCTCTTTTGTTTTATAAGCAGGAATTTAAATCTGATTTGATTGGTGCCATAGTGGCATTTCAAAAGGTTGAGGATGATATTTCTAAGATAGATTTGCTTAGCGTATTGCAAATGACTTGGGCTATGGCTAAAGCAGATAATTTTGGCACAAAACAGTCTTTCCCTCCTTTTGAAACTTGGCTGTCTGGATTTGAAAATGTTGATTTTACTGACCAGAACTTTTTAGTGGCTGTAGTGGAGGAAGCCACAGACGGGTTTTTTCATGGAGCCAGAGGAAAACTCCCAAAACCAGCAAAGTAATGATAGTGAACCTATAGATGAAGACTTTGTTTTCACAATACTTAGTATTGCTAAAAGAGAACATATAAGTTTTGAGGAATTAAATATTTTTAGGATAAAAGATTTCTTCAAGTTCTCCCAGAAATACGGTGATACTTTTGACACCAAGAAAAATAAGAAGAAAGCTAGAAGAAAAGCGACACAGGCTGATATAGATAAATTCTTTGGATAGGAGGGTGAGAATGTATGGCTGAAACCATAAAAGGTATTAATGTTGTAATTGGAGCAGAAACTACTGGATTAAGTAAGGCTTTGTCCGAAGTAAATAAGCAGAGCAGAAATATACAAAGTGAATTAAAACAGGTTAATAAAGCCTTGAAATTCGATCCTTCCAATACTACTTTATTGACACAAAAACAAACTCTTTTAGGAAAATCCATAGAAACTACTAAGGGAAAACTTGAACAGCTTAAAAGTGTACAACAGCAGGTTCAACAGCAGTTTGCATCTGGTGAAATAAGCGAAGGACAGTACAGGGCTTTCCAGAGAGAAATTGAAACCACACAAAATAAGTTGAATGGTCTTGAAAAGCAATTAAAAACATCCAGTTCTGAATTACAGTCTTTTGGGGTAAAAGCAGCAGAGGCAGGGGCGAAGTTAAATAAAATAGGTAGTGGTGTAAGTAGTGCTGGTAAAACTCTTACATTAGGTATTACAGCTCCACTTGTAGGTGCAGCAGCCGCAGCTGTAAAAGTTGGGAATGATTTTGAAACTTCCATGAGCCAAGCCGCAGGCGCTTTAAATAAACCTATGGCACAGATGGGGAGCTTGAGAGAGTTGGCGCTCAAAACCGGACAGGACACCCGATTTTCTGCTACAGAGGCGGGAAATGCTATAACCGAGCTTGCAAAAGGTGGACTTACGGAAGCGCAGATAAAAGGCGGGGCGCTCAAAGCTACAATGGATTTGGCGGCTTCTTCTGGAATGGAATTAGGTACTGCGGCAAATACCGTTGTTCAGGCAATGGGCGCATTTGGTTTGTCTGCAAGTCAATCTGCGCAAGCAGTAAATGCACTGGCAGGAGCAGCTGCGGCTTCTAGTACAGATGTTGAGCCATTAACACAAGGTTTGGCACAGTGTGCGGCGCAAGCTAATTTAGTAGGATGGTCAATCCAAGATACCACTGCTGTTTTAGGTGAATTTGCAGATGCCGGAGTGGTTGGGTCAGATGCAGGTACTTCTCTTAAAACTATGCTTCAGAGGTTAGGCGCACCGGCAGACAAAGCAGCAGAGGCAATGGACAGCCTTGGTATTAATGTTTGGGATTCTAACGGGCATATGAAAAACGCGGCAGGTATCGCTCAAGAATTACAAAATAAAATGAGTGGACTTTCTGATGCACAGAAACAGTCTGCTATGAACACAATTTTCGGTAGTGATGCGACAAGAGCAGCTAGTATTTTAATGAAAAATGGTGCCGCAGGGTTGGAGAAATATACAAAAGCTACTAATGACCAAACAGCAGCCTCCAGACTAGCGGCAAGTCAGATGGGGGATACAAGCAAAGCTATTGAACAAATGCTTGGAGCGTTAGAAACCGCAGGAATAAGAGTTCAAGAGGCGTTAGCACCAACCATAACAAGCATTGCAAAAACCATAGGAAATTTAGCAACAGCCTTTAGCAATTTATCTCCAGTAGCTCAAAAGATTATTTTAATTGTTGCTGGAATAGTTGCGGCCATAGGACCATTGCTTATGATACTGGGGCCTTTGCTCATAACAATAGGTACAGTCGCCGGAGCAATAGGAGTAGTTACAACAGGAGCAGCCGCAGCTACGCCAGCAGTTGCGGGGTTGGCGGCAGTGTTCACAGCCTTAACCGGACCTGTAGGAATTGCTATTGCAGCTATAACAGCGGTTGCAGGTGCTGCATTGTTAATTAGAAACTATTGGACACCCATAACAACATTCTTTAATAATCTATGGGTGTCTATAACAACTATATTTGCAGGCATAAAAACATCAATAGTTAGTGCATGGCAATATGTGTATACAACCGTAATTAGCGTAGTGGCAGCTATAGTTACAAGCGTAACAACATTTTTCACTAATTTAAATAATGCTTTAATGGCCCATCAAACAGCGATAAGGAATACGGCTATTATATTAGGAACTATTTTCGGGCCAAGTTTAATAATGTCTGCAACTCAAGCAGCTATAGCCGGGGCACAGATAGCAGCAAGTTTTATTGCCAGTATAGTAAGTGCTGGTATTCAAGCGACTGTTAGTGCTGCTCAAATAACTGCGAGTTTTGTTGCCAGTATGGCACAAGCTGCTGCATCTGCTTTAGTATCTGGGGCACAAGTCACTGCAAGTTTTATTGCGAGCGTTATTGCAGCAGGTGCGCAGGCAGTTGTCAGTGCAGCTGCAATAGTAGGAAGTTTTGTTGCATCTCTAATTACTACCGCCGCACAAGCAATAGCGACAGGAGCAGCTATAACAGGTAATCTGATAGTTGCTGTAGTTTCTTATGCAGCAGAAGGATGGTTGGCAGTTGCTGCTATAACAGCACAAACAGCCGCATGGTTAGCGCAGAAAGTGCAGGTATTAGCTTCTACAACCGCCATGATAGCACATAGAGTAGCAACCGTTGCTTTGACAGCAGCGTCGAAAGCAATGATGGTTGCTCAATTAGCTTTAAATGCTGCTTTTTTAGCTACCCCATTTGGATGGGTAGCAGCAGCCATAGGAATAGTTATTGCCGCAGGCATAGCATTATACAAAAATTGGGATACCGTATCTGCTAAAGCACGAGCCACTTGGGCGGCTATTAAGGCAGCATTTGCACCGTTGGCAGCGTTCGCAAAAGAGGCTTTCGGATGGGGAGCGGATTTAGTGAATGGATTCGTAAATGGAATTAAGAGTGGATTTGGAGCGATAGGGGATGCTATAGGATGGATTGCAGACAAAGTATATAGTCTATTACATCATACAACACCAGACGAAGGGCCATTGAAAGATGATGATAAATGGATGCCTGACATGATGAAAAATTTAGCTGATGGTATAAAAAATAATACTGGCATTGTCATGTCTGCAATAAATAATTTAGTGAAAGGAATATCCAATAAAACAAGTTTAATAAAGGATGAATTAACCTCTGTAAATTCTTGGTTATCTGATTTTACAGATGCCTTGAAAAATGGCTTGAATGATGCGGCTTTCTATTTAAATAATAGCGCGATAAAGCTAGGAACAGCATTGGCAGATGCGGTTATGCCAGAAAGAAACGCAAGGTCTAAGTATTTTGATGACTATAACAATGGGGTTATAACAGCCGACAGAGCCATAACTGAACTTGATGGTTCCATTTCTCAACTCCAAAATTCAACCGGTGATTATGAAACAGACTTAAGAAATTTAATGGGGGTTATGACACACCAAAGTACACAGGTTAATATCCTTACGTCTGAATATAATAAATTAGCTGCTCAATTCGGTACTAATTCTGATAAGGCAGTTGAAGCGTTAAAGAAAGTTCAGGATTTAAGGGATGCATACCAGAAAACAGGCAAGGACATAAAGGAACTTACGGAAAAGTTCAAGGATGCTTTAATAGATGATGTTAATGATGTTAACGACAAAATTAAAGATTCCCTGAAACAGAGATATGAGGATGAAAAATCCGCCGCAGAAAAACAAATTAAACTTGCCACAGATACACAGACCAAAATACTCCAAGCTAAAATAGATGCTATAAATGACCAGGAAAGTCAACTTGATTCTCAATACCAGGATGAAGATGACGCCGACAAGGAAGCTGAATTGAGACGTCAGTTAAATATGCATTGGGGGGCTGAAAAGAAAAAAGAACTTCAGGAGGAACTTAATGACCTGATAAAGACCAGGGAGAGAAGACACCAGAAAGAGGAACTTGACCAGCAGAAACAAAGTCTACAAGACCAGATAGACCAATTGAAAGAGCAACAGGAAACTTCTCTTTCTAATATAGACGATTTTTATGACCAGAAATTATCTGATGCAAACCTTGAAGCCGAAGCAGAAAAAACTCTTATGAACAGCACCCAACAGGAGTTGGTAGCTTTACTTCACAGTTATGGAGAAGATTATAAGTTAGCTGGACAGGACTTAGGTACTAGACTTGTGGAGGGTTTTAAAGAGCCTTTAAGTAATCTACAGTCCATGTTTGATAACCTTAAAAATGCCTTGTCTGAAATACAAAATGCTGGAGTAATCCCTACGTCTGCAAGCTTTCAAAATGCTGCAAGTTCTTTAAATTTAGCGAGAACTGCTACCACCGGAACGCAAAGTATTAATTTAGAAGCTTCACAACCAGTTACAATAATAACTAAAACTTATTTGGATAGTAAACAGGTGGCAGAAAGCACTACACCGTATACAAGCAGAATACAGGGTAAAAATATAGCCTTGAATGGGAGGGGATTATAACATGTATGGCATAACATTTAATGGCAAGCACAGTCTTAGAGATTTGGGACTATATGCAGAAAATAAAATTATAAATGCCCCTCCCAAAAAGAAAATAACGGATAGTGTCCCATTTATGCATGGGGTGTATGATTTTTCCACTATAGGTAGTAATGGTGAGCAGGTATTTGATTTGAGAACTGTTACTGTAACCCTTAGAATAATAGCCTACAGCGTAGAAGAAGTACACACTGTATATGGGCAGGCTTTAGAGTGGCTTATGGATTATGGAGAACATGAACTTGTGTTTGATTTCATGCCCGACTTTTACTTTATGGCGGAGGTGCAGGACGCTCCTGACTGGGATAAATTCTTACGATATGGGCTGCTATCTGTGGATTTCATATGTAGACCATTTAAGATAGGTACATCTTACGTGGGTGATGATATTTGGGATACATTTAATTTTATTACGGATTATACAATGTATACAAACATATTTACTGTAGACAATGCGGCTCTATTTGAGGTATACAATCCAGGCAGACCCATAAGTCCAGTATTGAATGTAAATACTCCAATGAAGTTTATTTTCGAGGGGAGTGATACTATACACCAACTTGCTACTGGTGATAATAAGATATATGAATTTAAGCTCAAAACGGGTCTAAACAATATAGGTTTTGAAGTTATTGATGCCGGAGTTATTGGAACCGCCAAAGTAATTTTTAGAAAGGAGAGCTTGTAAAGTGTATAAGATATCTATTTATAATAGTGGGCAGGAAACCGTCGTACATTATCCAGACCCGGAAGCTCCTAAAGTAATAAATCCAAAACTTAACCCCAAAAGAAGTCAAGCCGGAAGTGCTAGTTTTACCTTATATCTAAGTAACCCTGGTTATAATTTAATAACCAGATTCGTAACCAAAGTAATCGTAACAGATGTAAGAGACAATAGGGAAGTATTTAGGGGTAGGGTATATACAAGTGCAAAAGGTATGAGTAATGATGGACTTTTATCTAAAGATGTAATATGCGAGGGAGAAATGAATTATCTTCATGACACTAGGGTAGGCAGCGTGATATATGAAGATAAAACTCCACAGGAAGTTATTACGGAGTTTTTAAATATACATAACAATTCAGGAATTGAAGATTATAAAAAAGTCTATCCAGGTACCATAGATATTGAAGATTGGCTTTTTTTTACGTCTGATTTTGAAACAACCCTGGAAGCAATACAGAAATATGTTTATAACGAAAACAAAGGGATATTACGATTTAGGAGAGAAAATGGAATAAACTATTTAGATTATGTAAGTAATCCACCCGAAGATAAAGTTATAAATGTAACTCTAGGGGAGAATCTAAAAAGTTTAAGCGTGGATGATAGCTCCATTTTTGGCACCAGGATTATTCCTGTAGGGGCTAATGGCTTGACCATAGAGAATGTAAATGATGGAAAAAATTATTTAGAGGATTCTGTTGCAGTATCTAAATACGGAATCATATATCAAAAGGCTGATTATAGTGATATAGAGGATGATGAACAACTAAAGACAGAGTGCCAGGCAGATTTAAGTCAATACACGCAGCCTACCGGAACCCTTGATATATCCGCACTGGATTTAAGCACTCTTGCCAATACATCTATAGATAGTATAGATACTGCAACTTCTGTGCATATTAAATGTCCCATATTGGGTGTAGATGATATTTATAAAGTTACTGAAATGGAAGTGGATTTATCCCAACCATGGAACCCAACTCTTACATTATCCAATAAACCCACAGGATTAGAGAGTTCTATAAATGATATTCAATCCAATAATATAACCAGAACTGCGGTATATGGTGGCGTTCAATTAGGTTATAGATATGGAATTAGAGTAGTAAGCCATGATAATTCTGTAGAAATACTTATAAATGGTAAGGAAGGTATAATAATAAAAAATGACAGCAAACAAGTATTCTATTTAGATGTAGACGGTAATGTAAATATGGTAGATGGGTATATAAGGCTTACCAGAGGGGATATTACCCTAAATATAGACCCACAAGTTGGGATAGAGATTAAAAAAAGTAATACCCAAATATTTTACATTGATACCTCTGGTAATTTAATAATGGATGGTATACAGAAGATAACTAGAAATGGGAATGTAATTATAGAAAATACCTTTAATGCTTATGGTGGACTGAACAATATCTATGACACAAATGGTAATTTAGTCCTTAAATTAGGCGTTGAAGCAGGTACCAGTGATAATACCGGAGCTACCCTAATAGGTTATAATAAAGATTCTAATAAACCACGTTTTAGGCTTGGTATAGCCAAAGATGGAGATTTTGGGGTATTGCAATTATTGAATAGTTCTGGAGCTGTAAAAGCTGTTATAAATGGTGATGATGGCAACGGTAATGGTGTTGTGTTTATTGTGGATTCTTACGGTATTAGTAGAAGATTGGCGACAGAGGATTTTGTTCTTGAACATATGAGTACTGGAGGTGGAGCATAATGGCGGTTGATGTAAGCCAGAGGACAAACCAAATTAGGCATGCGGTATATGGAAAAGATGTTCGTGAAAATATTGCCGGTGGTATTGAGGATATTGCCGGTGAAGTAAACGGATATGAGGGCAATCTGGACAATGCGTTCGGTGCCTATAAAAATGAATTAAATCAAAAACTGGCAACTTATGAAAATAAGATTGACACTGATTTTTCAAATTACAGGAATGAAATAAATCAAAAACAAGCTGATTATGAGGTGAAAATAAATAATGATTTTGCTGAATATAGAGAAGAAATAAATCAGAAGCAGCTTGATTTTGAGGGGCATATGAACCAGAGGCAAGATGCTTATGAAGCAGAGATGAACCAAAACCAATCTGATTTTGAAGTTGAAATGAACCAGAAGCAACTTGATTATGAAAACCATCTTAATGGTGAATGGTCTGATTATAAAGAAATTATGGATGCTGATGAAGCGATAAGACTTAATAATGAGCAGACAAGGCAGTCGAATGAGCAAACCAGAAAAAATGATGAAAATATTCGTAAAGATAATGAAAATATTCGCCAGGATAATGAAGTTGTAAGGCAGCAAAACGAAATAGTAAGACAAAATAATGAAACTGAAAGAATAGCTAATGAGCAGGAAAGAGAAACTGCATTTGCTGGGATGGAACACGTAGATGCTAATTTAGAACTTAGTACCGCTAGGGGAACTTTCGGTACTTTAGGGGAAAGACTGGATAATATAGAAGATGAAACGCTTATAACTGAAGAACTTATAACGATTCCACATAATTTTAATTCTTATCCTAATGTTAGATGTATCTGTACGAATTATGGTGCTGGTGTAGGCGGTGCAGGAGAAACTCCGGCAGGTGGCACAGAAAGTTACCTGGTAAATGCCAAGATATGTTATTTAGATACAAACAGCATAAAAATATATGTATCTAAGGGTTATAAAGTGAAAAGTCCAGTACTGAATAAAATAAATGATACTAAATACATTCTGGCATCCGAAGATGTGACTGAAACAAAAAGCATGTTAATAAATCTAATGGAGGTGGCATAAATGCAGGATTTGATCAAGGGCGAAATGGATTGGCATAATAAAGTAAATAACAATTTCCATGAAATTGATTCCGGTAAAATAAGTTCTAGCAATTTAGTAGAATTGGCAGGATACGGCGTAATAACAGGTTTAGAGGTTTTAGCTCAAGAAACACCTAATATGACAGTAAAAATTAATGCAGGGATATTGTATATGTCGAATGGTACCAGGATAGCTTTTGCTGGAAATGATAGTGTTCCAATTTCTCCAGCGGATATAGAGAATCCAAGGGTAGATATTGTTTATATAAATTCAGATGGTACTGTAGGCTATATTGCCGGAGTGCCTTTTACCACACCAATTGCACCGGATGTACCAGAGGGTGCTTTTTTATTGGCTAAAATTAATGTAGGCGTAGGAGCTATTACCATTACAAGCGAAAATATCATAGATATGCGAAAAATGAAAGGTTTTACTAGTGAATTGGATGAAAGAATGGATAATTTGGAAGAAGAATTTAATGAACGCAAAACAGAAGAAGCAACGTATAAATCAGATAAATTATTCTTAGATGTTAGGGGGTATAGATACAATGGCTAAAACATACAGTGACCAAGTTTATTCAGGGACTTTAGATACTTCTGAAACTACTGTAGCTACAATAGCAACTAATACGACTTTTATTATGAAAGGATTTTGGATAAGTAATGCTAATGCTTCTGACCAAACTGTCACAATAAAAATAGATGATAAGCGTTTAATCCCTACTAAAGCAATACCTACTAAAGATACATTAATACGTTCAGATTTAAATATTCCTATTGCTACAGGTGGAACAATAAAGGCTTATGGAGAGACAACTTCTGATATGGATTATTATATTTGGGGAGTAAATGAGGTGACTAGCTAATGCAAGGATTATTAAGTAATGAGTTATTAAGTAAATCCAATTTATTTGGTATAATTACTTCTTTATCACTTACAGCAGGTGATAACATATTTGCACAATCAAATACACTAGTTACAACTGTCACTTACACATACACTAAATTTAAAGAAATAAAAGTCAACTATGGTAGTTCGGTGAGAGTAAAATTTGATTTATCAACAGCAGATATTTCATCTAATGCGATAGCAAAGATATATGTAAATGATACAGCTGTTGGTATAGAAAGAAGTACAAATAGTACATCTTATATAACTTATTCAGAAGATATAGAAATTAAAGGGGGAGATTATATTCAAATATATATGAAAACTAGCAATGGATATTCTGCACAATTAAAGAATTTTGGACTTTATTGTAAAGAATTAGCACAAGCACAAGTAATACAATAGGAGGATTATAATTATGACTTATAAATATCAATTTACGGATTCGGCAAGCAAACAGACTATAATTAATGCACATAAAGATAAAATATTAATCGAAGAACAAAATATTACAGAAGGTAATTTTTTAATATTTTCAGATGAAAAGCCTATAGAATATCAAGTTAAAGATTTACAAACAAACCAGTTAATAATAATGAATGCAATAGCAGATTTATATTCTGCTTTACCATCTTCAACGACATAGGAGGCGATATAAGTGGTCGATTTTTTAAAGATACTGTACAGGAAAAATTAAATGCTGAATAAAATAATTTTAATATATCAAATTTTGAGAGGAGAAATTAATATGATAGATTTATATGTATGCCTGATAGTAAATGGTAGAAGGACTTTTGCACAGATACCAGCAAAATTTCAGGATGCTGTAAAGCAAGATTTACAAGCACTAGGATTAGATGAAAATGGAAATCTGATACAAACAACAGCACAATAAAATACAAGGCAAAATAGGAGCTAGATATAGCTTTTTTATTTTGCCTTGAAATACTTGAATAGGAGGTATCTTATGAGCGAAAGTTATGATGCGAAGTTGTGTGAAGAAAAGCATAAAAATATTGATAAAGCATTGGATGAACATGAAAATAGATTAAATAGCCATTCAAATAGACTAGACAAGTTGGAACAAAGAGGGGCTAGAGTTGATGAGAAACTAGAAAATTTAATTGATAGAGTTGATGGGTTAATTGGGACTTTAAGGTGGGTAATAGCATTAATGGTACCTACCTTAATTTCTTTAATAGGATTATTTTTTAAAAATAAATAGAAAGGAAGGTAATGTAAATGAACTATAAAAACGGAATAAGCAAAGATACAGAAGGGTATATACTTGTTTATTTCAAAGGACATCCTATGGCTAGAGGTAATGGGTATGTACCTTTGCATAGATTAATTGTTTCTTCATTTTTAGGAAGAAATTTAACAAGAGAGGAAATAGTACATCATAAAAATGGTGATAAAACAGACAACAGAATTGAAAATTTAGAATTAACGACAAAATCTCAACATGCACTTATACACAATTCTACAAGAGAGTATAGACATAAAACAAATGCCAAAATAATAAGAAAATTATATTTACAAGGATATTCTGGAAGGAGTATTGCGTCTATGCTGAATATGGGGAAAACTACAGTTCTTAATTGTATTAAAAAATTAGGTATTTCGAGAAGTAATATGAGCTTACGAGATGAAGAGGGGAAATTTATATCCAGAAAGGAAGTGTGTTAATATGATTGTGTCTTATGACTATGGACATGGTTGTGGTGTAGATAGGGGAGCTTCAGGCTATCTGAATGAGGAAAAAGTAATTCGGGAATATGGACCTATTGTGGTGTCAAAACTTAAAACATTAGGGCATACCCTTTATGATTGTACACCGCCAGCAGATTCAAACCTCACACTAGGACAAAGTTTAGCCTACAGAGTGAACAAAGCTAATTCCATAGGTTCACAGCTTCATCTCTGTATGCATGTTAACGCTTATGAAATAGATGTAGCCACAGGTTGCGAAGTGGAATATGCAAGTGATTCAGGAAAGGTTTATGCAGACAGAGTATCAGCAGATATTTCAAGCACCTTGGGACTAACGAATAGAGGTGCAAAACTACAAAATAGCTTATATGTACTTAGATACACAAATATGGTTGCAATTCTTATAGAACCTTTCTTCTGTGACACCAAAGCAGACTGTGACAAATACAACGCTGAAAAATTAGCCACTGCAATAGTGAAAGGAATAACTGGAATAGATACGTCTACACAGAACAATGAAGCTACTCAACCAATAGTGCAAACAGCTCCAACATATGAGGAAACTGTACCAGTTGGGTCAAATATATGGCAGATACCAGGGACGCCTTTTTATATTGAACAAAGGGCAGATGGAGATATGGCTATTCACTTAGATAGGGGGAATTATATTGTCATCCGTAAGGGTGGAGCACCAGAGGTTTACTACAATAATAACAAAGGCCAAGGCGGTTCTAAGAGATTATTTTAATTTTAGGAGGAATAGATAATATGATAGGAAATGAATTGACAAATATAATAGCAAGTGGCGTTTTAAGTGTTTTAGGAGCATTGGCTTCTTATGGCGTTACAGTGGGGGTAGCTTACCTAAAGAAGAAAAAAGAAGCTCTAATTAGCCAGATTGGTATAGATAAATATAATGAAAAATATAAAATTGCGCAGGATCTTTACTATATAGCAGAACAAAAGTTTAAATTCATACCACAGGCGGGAGAACAGAAAAGGAAAGAATTTGATAAACTTTTAGTTGAGAAGATTCCAGGAATATCACAGGAGGAACTTGACCATTTTAGAGAGGCTATTTGTGGTAAGATTAATGCCGGAGTTATATCCAGTGGAATTTTAGCTCCTGCATTTAATCCTTCTACAGATAGCGCAGATGTGGTAAATCAAGTTGTATAACAATAATTTTAGTGGTCTTAACAGACCACTATATTTTTTGTTTGAAACTATTTACATATATTGTAAAATAGTATATCATATACTTATGAGGTCAACATTCTTGAATTTATTATTATTTACAACTAAATATATTCTCCAAGCCTACTAGAAAAATCTCTGGTAGGCTTTACTTTTATGTCTAAATATGGACAAACTGTTACTATATTGTTACAATATAAATAAAAATATACATAAATAAGGGAGGAATTTCATTGGAAAATAACAACATGACAAAATGTAAAGCGTGTAATGCAGATATCGCAAAAGGCGTTAGTAAATGTCCTCATTGCGGCAAAGACCAAAGAAATTGGTTTATGAGACATAAGGTATTATCAGTAATAATTATTTTAGTAGCGTTAGGCGGTATTGGAGCTCTAAGTGGAAATGATAAGAAAGATACGGCAGTTAAGACTAGCACGAATGATACAACCCAAACCAAGCAGGAAACAACCCAAAATAAAACAGAAACAAATAAAAATGAATTGAAAGAATTTTATAATATTGGAGAAACGGCCAATTATAAAGGAATTGAAATGACTGCTACTAAGGTCGATAAATCCAGTGGGACAGACTTTGATATGCCAAAAGAAGGAAAAGAATATGTTATAATTACTGTTAAAATAAAAAATGGTTCAGAAGATAAGATATCCTATAATCCTCTTTATTTTAAAATGCAAAATAGTAATGGCCAAGTTGAAGATGGGATTTTTTCTACAGTTAATGGAGATACTGCTTTAAAATCAGGTGAGTTGGTACCTGGCGGAGAGGTAGAAGGTACAGTAATTTTTGAGGAACCAGTGGGTGATGAAGGGTTAATATTGCAATATCAGGACAATATGTTTAGTAATAAAGTTAAAATGCAATTCAAAATTAATTAAAACCCACTATAAATATAGAACCCCAGCTTTGCTTTAGCTGGGGTTTGTGAATTTTATAAATAGAGGTTATTATAACTGTACTGCACATCCAGACCAACTTAAACAACCCCTTTTTTAGATATAGTGATATTTAAAGATTTACTATCATAATCATAGACTATATCCTGTATGATGCTTTTAATATAAAGTCTTCGTAAATTATTATCAGATGTGTTGAATATATTTTTTATAATATTATGGATAACATCAATATTATTTTTGTTTAAAGTGTCTAATAAATTTTCTCTTTGTAATTCCAATAATCTTTCATTTAATATATTATTGTTTTGAGTTAAATCTTCGATTCTTTTCATTAGTGCTTTTGAAGCATCATTTGACATGAAAGCTAATTTATCAACTAGATTGTTAATAGCAACAGTATTTAAATTGATTTTTTTGTTTATTGACTTGATTTCATTTTTCGTATCTTTTGTATCTTTGTATTTTTCCAGGTAGTCTTTTAAATAATTTTTATCAAGAAAATTTTTTAAGAAATTCAGAAAATCTTCTTCCGCATAATCTACTCTTAGATGGCTGCTTAAACATCCTGTTTCAGTGCCTTTGTTTGAACATACAAAGTAATATTTTTGAGGAACTTTCTTTCTGCGTGCTCCTGTCTTTACAATCATGTGTCCACCACATTTACATTTTATAAGACCACCAGATAAAAAAGAATTATTACTTTCATGCGGATGCGGGTCAACTGATTTTTCTTTCAACTTTTCCTGTACTTTTACCCATAAATTTAAATCTATAATCGGTGTATGCTTAGATATACCAACAAATTTAGTTTTGTATTATTTTTTTGATTAGTATTATTATCAAAGAAATCATTCACAGGTACACCGAGAGCATCTGCTATTTTTTGCAATGTTTTAATATTAGGATTCTCAGCTTCACCGCTCAATATGGTGCTTAAAGTAGATTGCGCCATATGTGCCTCTTTGCATAGTTTATATTTTGACCAGCCCTTAACTTCTAAGGCTTTTATTATTGCGCTTCTGTTAAACATATTCAAACCCTCCTAAGTACTTCACTATAATTAAGTATACGACGGAATATTTATATATGTCAAGTAAAATGTAGTAAAAAAGAGTAAGAGAGAGCTATTTTCAAATAATAGTTGTTTAAAGCGGAGTATGGCGTTTGCAATTGCTTCGAAATAATTATACTATATATGTAATGAAGTACTTCAAAATAAACAAGCAAGGAGATGAAACAATGCCTATAGGGGAGAACATATTGAAAATATCTAAAATTAGAAATATATCATTGTATAGAATTGCTAAAGATAGCAAAGTTTCTGAATCATATATAAATGACATCATTCACGGCAGAAAAGATAATCCGAGTATAAAGCTCTTAAAAAGAATAGCTGCAACCCTAAATGTATCGGTGCAAGAATTAATCGAAGAAAGGGAGATGAATTAGTTGAATTATAAAATAATCGAAAATGGATTAATCCCAGTAATGGAAAACAGGGATGGAGAACAGCTAGTTGATGCAAGAAAACTACATGAATTTTTGGAAGTTGATACCAGATTTAATGATTGGATATATGACAGAATTAAAAAATATGGGTTTGTCAAAGATGTTGATTTCACTAGTTTTACTGAAAAATCAGTAAAACCTCAAGGAGGCAGACCGCAAACAGAATACATTTTAACTCTTGATACAGCAAAAGAAATTTCAATGGTGCAGAATAACGAAAAAGGTAAGCAGGCTAGAAGATATTTTATAGATGTTGAGAAAAGACATAAGAAGCTTGTAAAGGTTCTGTCAAAAGGGAATAGCAAAGCAGGTGGACTTAACGGTCTTTTAAAGACTTTGAATAGTGTCATGAAAGATGAAAAATTAGTTCCATGGAAAAGAGCAGAAGTAATTAAAAGTGTAGCTGAAAGTTATGGTTTGATACTTCCAGATGAATTTGTAAAGAAGCCGGCATTTGTACAAGTCACTTTAAATTTACCAATATATGAATAATGCAAGAGAGCAAAGTAACCGTATAAATTCATTTGAATAATATGATAGTAACATTTTCAGGAGGTATTAAATGAAAAAGCCAAGAGAAAGGTTGAAAATTGTAGTTACGAATCCGGAAGAGATTCCAGAAGCTAAAAAGAGATTTACAAAATTATTCTGTGATTTAAACATGGATAAAATACTAAAATCCATTGAAGAATTAAACAACAACGAACTCAAAGATGCAAAGTGATTAACAGGCTGAAAAGCCTTTTATAAAAAGATGTTCTATAAAAAGTTGAAAGACTTTTCCAATATATACTATGAATCATATCTTGATAGTGTGCCATTTCAAAAATACAAAATTCATTTCATTAGTGCCGCAATGGCTAACCTTGCCCTACATAGCAATTTACAAGGCAGGTGTTAAAGATGTAGGAACAGTACAATGCAATGCACGAACTGACTAGGATTATAGCAGAGAGCTTTAGTATGTCGCATGTGGATGCTGAAAAGTATGCCAGGAAACTTAAAAGTATGTTGGTTGAAGAGTATAGAAGAGCTTTTAGGAAATAGGAGGGAAAAATATAAATGAGTAAAAATAAAAAGAAAGCTGCTCAAGAAGTACCAGTTCAAGAGCAACTAAAGAAAGTAATTATAGTTTTAATAGATGGTAAGAAAATGGCACGAACTATTCTTTAAATTCTCTATTCATTGCATTTAAAGCTAGTTTGTAAGTGTCAACGTATAGTTTAAAGATATCTTTTTTTATAGTAATTGTACCATTATCTTCATTGCTCCTAGAATCTGTTGGAATAACATTATCTTTAAGCATGTATTGAATTGCACAAATAGTTAAATCGTGAGCTCTTTGCTCATTAGTTAAAGACATGAATTTATCACCTACCTTTCATGGTGATATAAGTTCTACAAAATAATGTAAATACCTTTAGAAAAATATGTAAAGGAGATGGAATAAATAAAATTGAGTGATATAAAAATCGAATCTGAATTTAAACATTTATTACCACCACTAACAGAGGAACAGAAAGCAGAACTTGAAAAAGACATTATAAAGAATGGTTGCCTAACTCCTTTGGTAGTATGGAGCAACATTTTAATAGACGGACATCATAGGTATGACATTTGCACTAAAAACAATATACCATTTGATCTAACTGAAATGGAGTTTAAAGACAAACTGGAAGCTATGGAATGGGCTTGGAGTAACCAGAAGAACAGAAGAAATCTTAATAAATATGAGCTTGCTCAAATAGCTTTAAAATTTAAGCCTGTAATAGAGGAAAAGGCAAAGAGAAATCAGGGCAAAAGGAATGATTTAACTTCTGTCAGAAGTCTGACAAATGTTCAAGGTGAAAAGCTTTGTCAGAAATCTGACGAACCTATTCAGCCAATAGATACTAAAAAAGAATTAGCAAAAATAGCAGGGGTAAGCCACGACACAATACACAAGGTTGAAGTTATAGAGGAGAAAGCTCCAGATGATATAAAGAAACAGGTTAAGGCTGGAGATTTGACAATCAATAATGCTTATATCCTTACTAAATCAGCTGTAGAAGCTAAAAAGAAAAATGAGCAGTTAGAAAGAGAATATCAGGAGGAACTTGAAAAAGAGAAGCAGGAACAGGAGGAAAAGAAAAAGCAGGAGGAACTTGAAAAGGCGTTGCCTGAAAATGCGGTTTTGATTGATAAATTCAGGAAACCAAAAGAGACTCATATTTTTGGAATAACTGATTTTAACAATCTAACTGGAGAACAACTTGATAGCTGTATAAAACATTCAAAAAAATATGAAGATGCTATATCTAAAGTGGCATTGTTAAGTACAAGCAATGATTCATTAAGGGCATGGAACTGTATAGCAGACACAAAAGAGCTTATTGATATAGAACTATCAGAACTAAGTCTTGCTATAAAAAATTTAATAAAGATTCAAAACTATTTTAAGGGGGTAAAAAAGGATGGGTAATTACAGCAATCTTGAAAAGGAAGCCAGGGAAGCCATACTGCAACAAATGGACGAACTTGGAGAAATTACTACAGATACCGTAATGGAACTTATAAGACCACATTATATTTTTGATGTTCGCAAGCTTAGAAATCAAGCACTTAGACGTACAGCCAATAACCTAATGCGAAAATATAAGGATGATAAAGGTATAAGAACTTGCTTCAATTATAAAGATAATGGAGTTTCCAAGTATGTAAATGTAGATAAAACTAAGAATTTGAAAGCTCTTGAGGACATAGAAAGTCAGCTAAATAAGAAATATAAAGGGCTAAATGCGTCTAAGAAAAAAGTAGCTTTAAGAAAGCAAGTATTGTCTGGACAACTATCTATTAAAGATATTGAGAATTTTAAGTAGGTGATACAAAGTGATTAAAATTATTACTGTTGAACAAACACATAAAATAATTGACACTGGAAGACCATATGGTTTATTTCTACGAATCCAAAAAGATGGCACTTTTACCGGAATAGACAATACCTGCGGTGAAGCTTTTACAGAGGATTTTAAGGACTTGAAAAATTGTTTGGCATATCTGAATGGAGCTGATTTGGAAGATTGTTTGGAATTAGAGGTGAGATAAAAAATGAATGATTATTGGTACAACCACCCTGTAAGTTCTAAGGAATTTAAAACAGGCTTGAAGGGTGCAGATTTATTCCAGCTTAGAAGCTTACTGGGTGTCTTTAGAAAAAGGCAGCTGGAAGGACAGAAGGTAACAGCCAAGATTAATGCTATAAAGAAGGAGAAAGAGAGGAGGAAAAAAGTTGGAAGTATATGATTTTTATATAACTCCAGAAGAATATAAGATAGCAGAATCTAACGGTATATGCCCTAATACCCTGGAAAAAAGAATTAGATGGTATGGATGGGATAAGAAAAAAGCAGTAGGTATGCCACCTATAAAGCATAAAAGAATAGCAAAGCATCTGGTAGAAGAAGCACAGAGAAACGGTATAGGATATAACACATTGAGGTACAGGTTAAATCGTGGATGGAATACTGAAAGGGCAGTTACAGAACCAGTTATGAGTTTTCAATTATGTGGCAAGAAAAGTGCTGCAATAAAAGGAACAAAATATCCAATTGAATATTTGGAGTTAGCAGCAAAAAACGGAATTAGTCGCAGTAGATTTAGAGATAGAGTATCAAGGCTAGGGTGGACAATGGAAAAAGCAGCAACTAAACCTATTATGACAAGGGAAGAAGTATCAAAAGTCGCACGTGAAGCCTATTTCAACTTATATGGACATAGCTTTGGGGAGTATTGAAGGGATGGTGAAAGCGTGAGTGTATATGTATTACTTGAATATGTACAAGAGTGCAGAAAAAGAGGTGTTAAGCCCACAAAGGAGGGATTGTATAAGTTTAAAAAGCTGTGGAAATAAAAAATGCCCTTTTGCAGAAGGGCGAAAAATTTATAAAACGTACTCCTATTCTACATTAGGATAGGAAATAAGTCAAATGTGGAGGTAAAAAATGAAAAAGTTAAATATAAAATCAGAAAATTGTATATTGAGAAAAAATAGTTATGGTGTAGGTATAAATGATGTAGGCTTAGAGGAACTCATAAGGAAGAATCTTCCTGAATTAGAAGATCACAAAGGATATCCTGTTAGGATGGGTCTATCCATAGAATTTTTAGGTGATGAAAAGTTGGAAATCACTCCTACAGGATATGAACTACCTAAAGAAGTTGAAGAAAATGAATAAACCATTAATGGAAATAAACACTCCTTTTAAAGCGTTGCTTGCCACTCTTAACAGTCTCTTTGAAATATTAAACAAGCTAGGGTATAAAATTTATGACCCTAGCGACCCAGATTACTACATCAAAGGAATTGCCTATAACAGTGAAAAGGACAGATTGGAAGCTGAATGGGAGGAAAACAGATAAGTGGATAATTATTTTAAATTTAAAATATTGAAAATTGATAAAAAGCCGGATGTAACAGCTATAACAGCAGAATGTATGGGGGATAGTGAAATTGTCACCTTAAATATAGCGACTATACTCGCAGATGATAGGAGTATCGTTAAAGCCGAACTTTTGCGAAAACATATAGCACAAACTACTTGTGGATTACATGAAGGAGAAATAATTTAGGAGGGATAATATGCCAGATAAAAAGATGGTGGTTTTAAATGAAAGCCACAAAGTGCTAAGTAAATTGTTAGAAACAAAGCAGGAAGCACTGCCAAAGGATTTTAATAGGGCAAGATTCTTGCAGAACTGTATGACGGTTTTACAGGATACCAAGGACATAGATAAATGTCAGCCTATAACTGTGGCAAGAACAATGCTTAAGGGAGCATTTCTAGGACTGGATTTCTTTAACAGGGAATGTTACGCAATACCTTATAACGGTAATCTGCAATTTCAGACGGATTATAAGGGTGAAATCAAACTTGCTAAAAAGTACAGTTTCAGCCCTATAAAGGACATATACGCAAAGGTTGTTCGTGAGGGTGACGACTTTCAGGAAAATATAAAAGATGGACATCAAACCATTAACTTTAATCCGGTGCCTTTCAATAATAATGAGATTATAGGGGCGTTTGCAGTTTGTCTCTTTCAGGATGGCGGTATGATATATGAAACTATGACAAAACAGGAGATTGAGGGCATACGGAATGATTTTTCAAAGGCTAAGAACAGTCCTGCGTGGGTGAAAACTCCAGGGGAAATGTATAAGAAAACAGTCTTGCGAAGGTTATGTAAGCTTATAGAATTAGATTTTGACAGCATTGAAAGTAAAAAAACTTATCAAGAGACTTCCGACTTTGAGTTTGAAGATAAATCACAACATGAAGTTTCAAACTTTGATAAAAAAGATATCGATGAAGATAAAATAATTGAAGCTGATGTAGAGGTCCAGAATGATACTTCGGAAAACATTGAAGAAGGTGAACATGATGAGAGAAATTAAATTCAAAGCATGGGACAAGATAGGAAAAAGAATAGGTGAAGTAAATTATATTAAGTATAGCGATGTACAGTATAACCAGGTTTCTGCCAGGTTCAAACAAAACGGAAAGACTGTTGATGAGTGGTTTGCTTACGGAGATAAAGATGGTTGTGACAATATAATTTTAATGCAATATACAGGCTTAAAGGATAAGAACGGTGTTGAAGTGTATGAGGGCGACATTTTGCAATTATTTTACGGGAAAGAAAACACACCACTTACAACAACTAAAGTATTTTTTAATAAAGAAGGATATTGGGACTCAAAAAATCTATCAGAACAACATCCTTTTAGAGCATGTTATGGCGGATTTAGTAAATGTGAGGTTATTGGAAATATCTATGAAAATCCCGAACTTTTAGAAGGTGAAGCAAATGCCAGCAACTAAGGAGAATTATTTCACGCCAGAAAATGACAAAGAATATATGTCTGTGAGCCTGTTCAAGTCTTTCAAGCAATGCGAAGCCAAAACAATGGCAAAACTTAACAGAGAATGGGAGGGCAGCAACAAAGATGCTCTCTTGCTTGGAAGTTATGTTCATGCATGGTCCGAAGGTTCATTGGAAGAATTTAAAGAAAATCATCCAGAAATGTATTCCTCTAGGGGCAAAACCAAAGGACAGCTTAAATCCATCTTCCAGATTGCAGACCGGATGATTGCTACTTTGCAAGATGATGAATTGGTTAATCAGGCTAGAGAAGGTCAGAAGGAAGTTATCCAAACCGCAGAGCTGTTCGGGGTGCCATGGAAGGCAATGTTTGATATATATAATCCTAATAAAAAAGTTATTGTGGATTTGAAAACAACACGTAATATACACAGCAAATTCAATAGTAATGAGAACTTTATAACACACTATGATTATCTGCTTCAAATGGCTATATATTGCGAAATCGACCGTATAAACCGAAATTCAAATGATTACTTCCAGCCACACATAATAGCCGTTTCAAAGGAAGATATACCCGATAAAGCTGTTATATTACTTGGAACGGAATTCATAGAGGACAAGTTGCTGGAAACAGAAATATTAATGGACAGAGTAAAAGCCGTCTGGCAAGGACGAGAACAGCCTACAAGATGTGAAGAATGTGACTATTGCAGGGCCACAAAGAGATTAGAGAAAACCATATTTTATATGGACCTATAGGAGGAGAATATTATGAAATCGGAGGAAATTAAAAATAAAATAACCCAGTTACTTATGGATACCGAAAGAAAAGGCCTTGACAAGGTGATTGAATATTTAGAGAGCAGTGACTTCTTTGAAGCCCCTGCCTCCACAAGATATCATGGCAACTATAAAGGCGGACTTGCCGAACATTCGCTAAATGTCTATGAAATATTTAAAAAGAAAAATATTGAGTACGATTTTGGATTGAGTGACGATACTGTGAAAATTACTGCACTGCTGCATGATATATGCAAAACTAATTTTTATACTGTGAGTTCCCGGAACATGAAAAAGGATGGCAAGTGGATAAAGGTTCCTTACTATGCAGTAGATGATCAGGTACCTTTCGGACATGGAGAAAAGAGTGTTATTATGCTCCAACAATTTATAAAGCTAAGTAGAGAGGAAGTAATAATAATCAGGTGGCACATGGGTGGATATGAACCAAGTCAAAACTATAACAGCATAAGCAAAGCATGGAATATTTGTAAAGCCGGAGTTGCTCTCCATACAGCAGATTTAGAATCTAGTTATATATTGGAAACCCATTTTGAGCCTGGTGAAAGTACGAAACAAATGTCATTTAAGGCATAGGGGGTGGCTTTGAAATGAATAATATACAACTTGTAGGTAGATTAACACGCGATCCGGAATTAAAATTTACTTCTGGCAATGGTATGGCAATAGTAAAGTTTACCCTTGCAGTAAACAGGGCAAGGTTTGATAAGAACAAGTCCCAGGAGGCAGATTTTATAAATTGTGTATGTTTCGGAAAACGTGCCGAGGCAATAGCAAATTATGTTCAAAAAGGACATAGGTTTGGTGTTATAGGTAGATTGCAGATAAATAAATACATTGATAAAGACGGTAATAATAGATGGAGCAGTGATGTTGTCGTAAATGATTTTGAGTTTATGCAGGATAAAACGGGTAATGGTAATTCGAATAATTCCAGTCAAAATATACAACAAAATGATGAATATGCAGAGGTATATGACGAGGGCGATATCCCGTTTTGAGGAGGACGAATAAATGGAAATAAAAGAATTAGTTAAAAAGTCACATGAAAATGCAGTTAAACATGGGTTTTGGGATGATTTTAACGATATAGATATGCTTAGAGAAGATGGTATTTTAGATGAACACTATGAATGTGTTAGACAGGCTTTTATATCTCAATTTCTCATGCTCATAGTGAGTGAAGTTGCAGAAGCTCAAGACGGATTAAGACATAGAAATATGGATAACTTCAAAGAAGAATTGGCAGATGTAGTTATACGGACAGCTGACTTGTGCGGTGGCTTAAATATAGATTTAGAATCTGAAATAAAAAAGAAGATGAAGAAAAATAAGAATCGGCCATATAAGCATGGTAAGCAATTTTAGGTAGGTGATTAAATGCAGATACATTATAAATTTTCAGAATCAGATATTAAAAAATTACTTAAGGAGAATCTTGTAATTTTATATGATACTAGAGAACAGCAAAACAGCCATATATTAGCTTATTTTGATAGTAAAAAGGTACCATATAAAAGAAAAAAGATAGATGAAGGAGATTATACAGCCATTATAACTAAACGCCATGATATGGGCATATATAGGGATTTGTATTTTCCTGTAGCCATTGAAAGGAAAAATTCAGTGGATGAATTGGCAGGAAATCTTTCAGAAAAGACCGACACCCATGACGATATAAGGCTTATACGTGAACTTCAAAGGGCAAAGTCCAAAAGGGTTAAGATGTATTTAATAATTGAGGACAAGAACGGTATGGAGCATATAAGGACAGGCAAATACAGAAGCTTGTATCAACCAAAGGCGTTTTTAGGGCGGCTTTCAAGCATACAAGATTTGTACTTACATGATACTTTGTTTGTGGATAGAAAGGATACCGGATTTGAGATATATAGAAAACTTTACTATAGTGTTAGGAATTTCTTGAAAGAGCTGGATACAGATATAAGTCCGGAAAATCAGCAGGCGACAAAATGAAATTTATGCGAAATGGTTTGAAAGGAGAAAAATATGAATTGGATACCAATAAGTGAAAAATTGCCACCAGTAGGTAATTGTATAATTGTAACCGTAAAAGACCATTACAGAAAGCAATTAGAACTTAGATACCCAGTGTGGTATATGGAAAAAAATTATGAACGAGGATTTGCCTTTTATTTTGGTGAAATAGGCAATATGTTGATGCCAGGTATAAGCGAAGTAATAGCTTGGATGCCGATGCCAACACCTTATGAGCCTTATGATTTAGATTGGAGTGAGAAATAATGAAAATCGAAATTGAAATTGACGATAAGGAATTGCAAGAGGAAATAACAAGCATGATTGCAAGAAAATTAACCACCTCTTGGAGCACAGAAAGAAATTTACTGAAACATACTATAGCTGATTCGGTTAAAGAAGTGGTTTATAGCCAAAAAGAAGAAATAATTAACATGGTTGTAAATAGGGCTTCAGCAGAAATAGTGCGTAAAGGAATGCCAAAATTAGTGAATAAGATGATGAAGGATTAATACGCAATACAAAGAAAATCCGTACTTAGAAAAGAGGTGAGAAGGTGGAACTGCAAGATATAGACTTAATCAATTTAATAGAGAGAGAAACAGGAGAACATTTCAATAGGCAGGGGTATGTAAAATGCCCCTTCCATGATGAAAAGACACCTTCCCTATCAGTAAAATTTTATCCAGATGTAAACAAGCAACGGTTTAAATGTTTTGGTTGTGGTATGTCTGGAGATAGCATTGATTTCATAATGAAGCTTAAAGATATGAGATATAAGCAGGCCAGAGAATATTTAGGACTTACAGTTGAAAAAAGCGTCCAGGAACAGCAAATTGAAAAAGTGCAAGGATTCATAGATTGGCAAATAAAGAAATTTGAGTGGAAAGACAAATTAATAGGCTTATTCCCATTCACGAACGATAAAAGCGAAATTGCATACTTTAAGGCTAAATTCAGGAACGATAAAGGCGAAAAACGACTTTCTTACTATCATATAGAGAATGACAAGGTAATTAATAAACGTGGCTCTGAAGAACTCCCATATAACCTATATAACGCCCTAGAAGGTATCAAGAAAGACAAAATATTAATTATATGTGAAGGTGAAAAGGACGTAAACAATCTTAACTCCATATTGAAATATAGTGATTATGTTGCCACCAGTGTAAAAAACGTAAAAGACCTGTCTATGTATGAAAGTGCATATTTATACATTTGCAGTGATACAGGGGAAGCTGGAGAAAAGTACAAGTGGTCAATATACAAAAAGTTGTTTAGTTCCGCAGAATCTTTCAAATTTATAAATCTCCCAGGTATAAAATCTATGGGAAACAACAAGGATGTGACCGACTGGCTGGAGGCTGGACACGATAAAAAGGATTTGCTTAATGCATTTGAAAGAAGCCTGGACTTGAAAAATAAATATGAGTTGCAACAAGACTCCTTTGGAATTTATAAAACTAAAGATGGCACAGAGAAAAAAGTATATCTGACAAACTTTAATATAATAAGTGCTGCGGCAATAAAATATGTGAATGAGGATATAGAAGGTATAAAGTTGTTTTTAAAAACATCATTTGGTGGAGTAATTGAAAAAATGGATTATGTAAGTGTATTTGATGATCCAAAAGCTTTTAGGAATTTCTTAGGCTCTATGGACCTTATATTTAAAGGTAGGATTGATGATTTGATGAATTTAAAAGCATGGGTAAACAAGTATTTTGCAATCGAGAAATCAAAAGTATATTTAGGTACCAGGTTTGTATTTGAAGATGGTCAAGTCAACCTGGTAACACAAGAAGGAATGATAACCGAAAAAGGTATAAACCTAAAGATAAAAAGTAATGGCGGTACAGCTATTAAAATTTTGAACATAGACCCTATAGAAGAAGAAGAACTTGCAGAACTCCAAAAATATTTATTTGAGTTTGCACCGTTAAAAATAAGCTATTCCATTATAGGTACTATAATCAATAATTTTGCCATAGCTCAGGCAATAGAGTTGGGAATCAATTTTCATCACTTACTATTGGCTGGAGAAAGTGGCAGTGGTAAAAGTACAACGCTGGAAAATGTAATAGCTGCAATTCTAAATTACCCGAAGAATGATATAAAATCAGTGGGACTGACCACACCTTTTGCTATACAAAAAGCATTGAGTGAAGGAAATTATTCAATATTGTTTGAGGAATTTAAGCCTAGTGAAATGAATGAATATAAAAAGAAAATGATAAGTGAGATTTTAAGGAATAGCTATGATAGGCATACAGTGGATAAGGGTAATAGAAATTTAAAAAGTAATACAGTACTTGCACTTACAAGGCCGCTGATACTGGCCGGAGAACAAACATTTTTTAATGATGAAAAAGCTTCAAATGAAAGATCATGCATTGCTTATTTCTCTAAAGGCGAGAGAACCAAAGAACAAACTGTTGCTATGGGTTGGATTATAAATCATCAAGATATTTTAAATAAACTAGGTCGGAGCTTGATTAATATAGTTTTAAATATATCTGTAGATGAATATAAGGCATTAAGGAAAAATGAGGCTAGTAAGATTGAAGGACTAAAAGACAGGCCACTAAATACAGCTATTAATATCTGTACAGGCATTGCCATATTGAATAAGCTGCTTAATCAATTCGATTTACAAAGAATTGAAAATTATCAAAAGGCGATAGTTAACAACATTAAAAATGAGATACTTGACAATATGGATGATTCACTATCAGAAGTTGAAAAAATTCTTAGTCTTTATAATCAAATTATAGGTGATGGCAGAATTTTTCATGAAAATATCAAGAAAGCTGTTCAACGGAAAGATGGCAATTTATATATAAGGACAAGTGAAATGTATAATCAAATATTTTCTTATATGAAGGACATTGGTAACAAACAATCAATGATGGAATTAAAGGATTTTAAGAAACAAGCAAAGTTGTCAGGATATTTATTAAAACCGTCAGTGAGACAGATAAAAGTGGATAAAGTAAATATAAAATTTGATTTATACGACATTAAAAAAATTAAAAAGTTAAATTTAGAATCCCTAGCTCCACCAGATATTTTTGAGGATGAATGGGAAGAAGGAGAAGAGAAAGTTGTATTTCCGAACAAGTTTAATAAAAAGTAACTAATTTTATAAATGGATACTTATTGGTTACCAAAAAGGTTACCAGCTTAAAGCATTGGTATTACTAGCTTTATTATATATATATATGTATAAGTAACTAAGTAACACAAATATATATGTACACGCATGTATGTATACATACATTCATATAAAAGTTCACTGCATATGTTTTTCAAAAAGGTTACCGCAACATAAAAAGTTTGTGAAGCTAGTTATATCAATGGCTAAGGTAGGTAACTAATGATTGATTTTTTGGTTACTAAAAAGGTTACCAGAGGGGTGATTTGATGAAAATAAAAGAATATTACAAAATGAGGATAAGGCAAATTGAAGATGATATTGTAGTTGCCAGGATGAATAAAGATTATAAAAGTATTGCCAAGCTTCAAGGGGAAAAACTGGAGTGTGAAAAGAGATTGAGTGAGTAAGGTAATAGAAGGAGGCTGATAAGATGGACAATAAAAGCTTATTTAAGAAGACGGAAGCTATTTTATACGATTATAAAAATCTAGAAATTAAAATAATGAATTTAGATATTGATATAGAAACTCTTAAAAACAGTTATTGTGGTGTAGCTCCTGTAAATTATAAAGAAAGAACTCAATCCACGAATAAGTTTAATTCAGTAGTAGAAAATGAAATTATAGACAGAGAAGAAAATATGGAAGATTTAATAAGAAGATTAGAAATAGAAAAAAATTACAATGTAAACCTGAAGAAAAAAATAGATAATGCTTTAAAGACTTTACCTGAAGAATCATTTAAATTAGTTGAACTTAGATATTTTAAAGGAAAGCAAACATGGACTGCTATAGGTAGAAAGTTAAACATGGATAAAGATTATTGCTGTAGAAAAAGATGTGAAATAATAGAAAGATTAGGAAGATTGATTTACAGTTTTTAACCTGTCTTTGTACTGTTTCTTTACTGTTTTAAAACTGTAAGTGGACATTTTTATAGTGAAATATAGATATAAAATACTATCATAGAAAATATTTAGAGAGGCATCTATTTATAGGTGTCTTATTTTATGTGCAAAAGGAGTGATGCCATGAGTTTCTATAAGTCTACAGCATGGAAGCACAAAAGACGGAATATACTTAGGCGTGATGATTACAGGTGTCAAGAGTGTAAAAGGTATGGCAGGAGTACACTAGCAACTACAGTACATCATATTGAACCCTTAAAGGACAAACCAGAGTTAAGGCTTGAAGGTAATAATCTTGTGAGCTTATGTGGTAAGTGCCATGAACGTATGCATGATAGAGATACTAATACTTTGACACCTCTTGGTGTTGAATGGGTAAGGAGGAAGAATTGTGGGTATATCAACAGGAAACAAAGAAGAACGGTGTAGACAACTTGTTAGAACTACATTGGATTTGTGGAATAGTTTGGGCGTAGACAAAGGAATGGTACTTAAGATATTAGGTGAAGAACTTAAAGCTGATAAACCATTGGATATATTTATAACTAATATAAAGACAGAGTATACAGGGCTTACGAATGGTGAGAGGACATGGCACGAGATTAATGGTTATAAAGTAGGTTTTGTATTGAATAAGGAGATTGCTTGTGAGATACGTATAAGTGTTAATGAATGTAATGGATGCAGAGAACAGATAAAAGAATATATAAGAAATAAGATAGGAGGTATTAAGTAATGGAAGGTGCAGAAGTAAAGAATTTGAAACCGGAAGTAAAAGAATATGAAATTAATGTATTATATAAAAATGGTGAGAAGGTAAGCTTGAGAAGTAAGATGGACAGCAAAGAGTTATCTAAACATACTAACGTTATAGGAATGTGTTACAGAGAAGATAGTTCTGGATTTCTTGCATATGACGGAACTTTTATTAGGGTGAAAGAAACATGTCAGGTTCAAATTAAAGAGATCCCCCCTACCTTGAGGGAAGAATAGGAGTGCCTAAGGGAC
>ENA-UOOR01000978-UOOR01000978.1-fermentation-metagenome-genome-assembly--contig:-NODE-978-length-36140-cov-7.291645_pt1 | contig 36140 bp, 16 predicted proteins | sample MGYA00245780_ERZ724029 | MGnify/ENA primary metagenome ERZ724029 (study PRJEB28704, sample SAMN03018315) | fermentation metagenome | biome: anthropogenic terrestrial biome; feature: soil; material... | reverse complement strand
CCGTCCGCCTCCTCTTGCAGTCGAAGGGCCGGCGCGCTGTCGAGTCGCCGCCAGGGCGGCCTACTCCCGCGGAATCGGGCCCATCCTTGCTGTTCGCCTCCCCGTCGCCTCCCGGGCCGGGCCTGGTGTCGTCCGGGCGGGTCTGACGGCCTCAAACGCCTCCTCGTCAAGCTTGTGCTCGCGGCGGTCTGCGCGGTTGACCGCGGTGCAAGCGTTGACCGATGATGCGCCGCGAATTCCTCAATCATTTCCGCAAGGGTCCCGCATGCGCTCCAGGCTCCTCCCACTTGCGTGTCTGCTCTCTGCCCTCGCGGTGTCGGCCCCCGGCGGCGCCGCTTCCCGTAAAGAAGCGCCGAAGCAGGCCGATCTGAGCCGCAAGGAGGCCACCAAGGTCCCCGAGAGCGATTTGGCCGGCGACATCACCCGCCGCAAGGCCGAGAAGGCCGAGCAGCGCCCCGCGCTCGTCTATGACCAATACCGCCAGGGCGTGGAGTTGCAGGTCGCCTCCAAGCGGCGCGAGCAGATTGAGACGCTGCAGAAGATCATCCAGCTTGGGCCGAGCGAAAACGAGGCGCCCAACCTCGTGTTTCGCCTCGCCGAGCTCTATTGGGAGGAGTCGAAGTTCTTCTTCTTCGAGTCCAACCGCAAAGACGACGAGATCATCGTCGCCCGCGCCGCGAAGAACGAGACGGCGCTGCGCCAGGCGCAGGCCGAGAAGAAGGCCGCCGCCAACAAGAGCGAAACCTATCAGGCGCTCGCTATTGATCAGTATCGCACCATCGTGCGCAAGTACCCGAAGTACGAGCGCATGGACGAGGTCCTGTTCTTTCTCGGCCACAATATGTGGGATTCGGGCAAGGAAAAGGACGCGGTCACCGTCTATCGCAAGCTCATCAAAGACCACAAGGGCTCGAGGTACCTGCCCGACGCCTGGGTGGCGATCGGCCAGTACTATTTCAACAACTCCCAGGGCAAGGTGAACATGCTCGAGGAGGCGCTCGCCGCGTTCCAGACCGCGGCGACCTTCACCGACAGCAAGGTCTACGGCTATGCGCAGTACATGCAGGCCTGGTGCTTTTTCAACCTGGGCGACTATCGCGCCGCCCTCGACATGTTCAAGGCGGTAGCCCTCTTTGGCGAGCTGCAGGGCAAGTCCGATCCGCGCTCGACCGCGCTCTCCAAGGAGGCGCGCAAGGACTACGTCGTCGCCTACAGCCGCGTCGGTGACGTGCTCGGCGCCAAGGCGGACTTCCAGAGGGTCGGCGGGGACGAGAACTGGTGGATGATGCTCAAGGGCCTTGCCAACCTCTACTACGGGGACGGCAAGGACAAGGAGGCCACCCTCATCTACAACCAGATGATCCGCGAGCGCCCCCTGTCGCCCGAGGCGCCCTTCTTCCAGGGGCGCATCGTCGACTGCGTCATGCGGGTCGGCAACAAGAAGATCACCGTCAATCAGGTCCGCGAGCTTGTCCGGGTCATCAAGGAGGTCGAAAAGGCCGGGGTGATCACCAAGGACGAGGACCGCAAGGCGTTCACCGAGGCGAAGGACCTCGCCGAGCGCACGATGTCCAACCTCGCGGTCAACTGGCACAACGAGGCCAAGAAGACCCGCTCGGACACGACCTTCTTCCTCGCCGCCGAGGTCTACCAGGACTATCTCGAGATATTCGGCGAGAGCCCCAAGTCCTACGACTTGCGCTTCTTCTATGCGGAGCTGCTCAACGACCACCTGCACAAGTTCGACCGCGCCGCCGAGGAGTATACCAAGGTCGTCCTCGTCGACATCGGCAGGATGGACCCGCCCAAGCGCGCCGACGGCTCGCGGCCGCCGGCCGAGAAGCCGGGCCGCTGGCTCGTCAATGCGGCCTACAACGCCATCCTCGCCTTCGACGAGGTGGCCAAGCGCTTCGAGCAGCAGGAGCAGCTTCCGCAAAGCGACGGCAAGACCAAGCTGCCCATCCCGCCGGCCAAGCAGAACCTGTTGACCGCCTGTGAGCGGTACATCCGCTACGTGCCCGAGGGCGACAAGCGCGTCGACGTCATGTACAAGGCCGGGTCGATCTATTACCGCTACAACTACTTTGAAAAGGCGGTTGACGTCTTCGGGACGATCGCCCTCGAGCGCCCCGATTCGGAGCTGGCCGAGTACGCGGCAAACCTCGTGCTCGACTCGTTCAACCAGCAGGGTGACTGGGCGAAGATGAACGAATGGGCGCGCCGCTTCTATGCGCAGCCCAAGCTCGCCAAGGGCAAGTTTCGCGAAGAGCTCGGCAAGATCCTCGAGCAGAGCTCGTTCAAGCTGATCAACCTGCTCGAGGAGAAGGGCGAATTTGCCGCCGCGGCGAGCGCCTATCTCACCTTTGTCGAGGAATTCCCCAAGAGCGGCCTGGCCGACCGCGCCTTATTCAATGCCTCGGTCGATTTCTTCAAAGGAAATCAAATCGACCGCTCCATCGAGGTGCGCAAGCAGCTCGTCGCGCGCTACCCGGATTCGAGCTTCATGCCGCGGTGCATCTACGCGAACGGCGAGACCTACGAGGCCATCGGCGATTTCGAGCTCGCCGCCGAGAGCTACGAGGCTTACGCGCGTGCGTTCGCCGAGCAGCAGCAGGGCAAGCCCAAGCCCAAGCCCAAGCCGGCCAAGGGGCGTCAGCGGGGCGCGAAGGCGGCGCCTGCGCCCGAGGGCCCCTTGCCCTTCGAGGAGTCGAAGGCGCAGGTCGCGCTCTTCAATGCGGGCGTCTTCCGCGAGGGGCTCGGCCAGTATCGCGAGGCGTTGCGCGACCGGCAGCTCTATCTCGAGCTGTGGTCGAGCGGGAAGGACTCGGAGGCGGTCGACCTGTCCATCGCTGGCTTGTTCGAGAAGAGCGGGCAGGCCAGCAAGGCGCTCGCCCACCTCGAGGCCTACGAGAAGCAGCACGTGCGCGACCCGGACCGGGTCCTCTCCGCTGAGCTGAAGATCGTCCGCATCTTCGAGAAGATGAACAGCTCGAAGAACGTGCAGCGCATCCTCGGGCGCATCCTCACCTACTACGACAAGCTCAACAAGGCGCAGCGCGCCCGGCTCGGCCCGGAGGCCATCGAGGCGGTCGCGCGGGCGAGCTACACGGCGATAGAGCCGGCTTTCGCGGCCTATTCGCGCATCAGCTTCCCGAAGGACGAGAAGAAGCTCAAGGGCGTGCTCGAGGCCAAGCAAAAGGCGCTCGTCGACGTGCAGGGTCGCTACGCGGGGGTGGTCGGCCTCAAGGTCGCCGAGCCGGCGATCTGCTCGCTCTACAAGATCGGGCTGCTCTACAAGGACTTTGCCGACAAGCTCGCCCAGGCCCCCATCCCCGAGATGCCCTTTCCCAAGCAGCTCAACCCCATCAAGCACCTGATGGACAGGCCTTGGAAGAGGTGGCCCAAGGACTACCGCGACCAGCTCTCGGAGGATCAGTTCGAGGAGATCAAGGCCCAACTCGCCGACGCGAAGGTGCAGTTCGAGCAGGCCTATCACGATCAGCTCATGCAGCTCGCCATGCCGGTCGAGGAGAAGGCCGCCGACGCCTTCGCCACCACGGTACAGAAGGCGCGCGAGATGGCCATCTACGACGACTGCTCTCGACAGGCCTACGACCTGCTCGCCGACAAGTACAAGCCGTCGCAGTTTCCGCGGGTCGTCGAGCAGCTCGTCGAGCTGCGCGCGGCCGCCGAGGTGCGCGAGGGCAGCGGGCTGCTGACCAAGGTGCAGCCGGTGCCCAAGCCGCCGCAGGCGGCCCAGGCGGACGGCGGCCAGGTCTCGGCTCCCGATGTCTCGAAGATCGCCCCTCGCGAGCCTGCGCCCGCCACGGCCCCCGGACGCGCCGGTGCCGGGCCGCAGGAGAGGCCGGCCGAGCCTGCCGAACCTTCCGAGCCCGACGACCCGGACCTTCTGTGAGGAGCGCCCACTTCGCCATGCATCCAGCCGAGCCGATGATCCGGACCCGACGACTTCGCAGCGCCCTTGCAGCCGCGCTCGCCCTGGTGGTTGCGGGCCTGGGCTGCACGACCACCCCCAAGCCCGTCTCCGAGTCGAAGGCTGGGGGCTCGGGGGCCGCCGGCGCCGGCAAGACGCCCGAGGAGCAGTTCACCGGGCGCTCCCTGCGGCTGTTCGAGGACGCCGTCGCCTCCTTCGAGGAGCAGAAGAAGATCCACGTCTTCGACTGGGTTCTGCTCGAGCGCAAGTTCAAGGCGGTCGTCGACGCCGACGACCGCTTCGCCGAGGCATATTTCAACCTCGGGGTCATCTACGAGCGCCAGCGCAAGCCCGAGGAGGCGAAGAGCACCTATCGGACCGCGCTGCAGAAGAAGCCCTCGCTCAAGCAGGCGGCCGAGAACCTCGCGGTGATCTTCCAGAACGAGGGCAAGCCTGCCGACGCGGTGGCTCTCTACCAGGAGATCCTGCGCATCTACCCCGAGGACGGGGCGGCTCGCGCGCGAATGGCGGCGCTCTATCGGGAGGCTGGCGACCCTCAGCGTGCCATGGAGCTGGCGCGCGAGGCGTTGATGCGCGAGCGCCACAACCTGACCGCGCACAAGGTGATGATGCGCTGCTACCTCGATCGCAACAACCTCAACATGGCCAAGCTCGTCGCGCTACGGGCGACGAGGCTGCAAGAGTCCGACCCCGAGCTGCACTTCACGATGGGGCTTATCAGCGAGCGCGAAGGCAACGAGCCGGAGGCCATCGCCTACTTCGGGCGCGCGGTCAAGGAGCGCGACGACTTTTTGGCCGCTCGCGTGCGCATCGCCGAGATCGCCTCGCGCCATCAGGACTGGAGCACCGCCGGCGAGCAGTACCGCAAGATCGTCGAATACGAGCCGGGCAACCACGGGGCGCGCGTCAACCTCGGGGTCGCGTACAAGGGGCTGGGAGAGATCGACAAGGCGATGGCCGAATACGACGCGGCCCTCAAGGCCGATCCCAACCTGGCGGTGGCGCACCTGAACCTCGGGGTCATCTACCACAGGCACAAGGATGCCCCCGAGAAGGCCCTCGAGCACTACAAGAAGTTCATCGCCTCCTCGCGCCAGACGCTGCCGGCCGACCACCCGGTCTTCGAGAACGTGCGGCAGTGCGAACAGTACATCCGCCAGCTCGCCGAGATGAAGGCCGCCGAGGAGCGCGCCCGCAAGGAGGAGGAGGAGCGCAAGCGGCTCGAGGAGCAGAAGAAGCGGGAGGACGAGGAGAGGGCGAGAGCCGAGGAGAAGGCCAAGGAGCAGGCCGAGCAGCAGCGCCGCGAGCAGGAAGCCAAGAAGGTGGTCGACGCCGCCCTGCAGGCGGGCGGCGCCGCGCCCCAGCCGGTGGCCGAGGAGCCGAAGAAGCCGGCGCCCGAACCCGACAAGCAGCCGGCGGCTCAGCCTGTCTCCCTGCAGCCCTCCGACCCTGCGTCCGACGCTCCATCGGACGAGCCGACCGATGAGCCCGGGCTCTAGAATCGCCGCCGCTTGGCGCCCGGGCCGCCCGAGGGCTTTCGAGCGGTCCCTATGCTAAGGTGAGCCACTTTCTGAACGGAGGCCGATGGATGAAGCGAGCAATCCTCATCGCGGCGATCGCGCTCTGCCCAGCGCTCGCCGGGGCCCAGGCAAAGCGTGAAGCGGGCCCTCAGGTCATCAACTTCGAGGACGACACCATCCAGGGCGACCTGACCAAGCCTGACGGTGAATACGTCGAGGCGCGCAAGAAGGTCGACCACACGAACCTCATCCGCATTCGCGAAGAGTTCAAGGACAAGGTATTGCAGTCGGTCAGCGACCTTTGAGCCGCGGCGACGCTTTCCGGGCAGAACCTGGCAGCCGGTCCGTTGTCGAACCGGCGAGCAGGGGCGGGTGAAAGAAACCATCTCGAGGAGGCCCGAATGGCCGTCCCAGTGAGGTTGAAGGTCTTCAAGGGCGAAGAGCTGATCGCCACGCGCGACTTCGAGCGCGACATGATCAAGATCGGACGCCTGTCGACCGCGCACCTGTGCCTCGACGACGAGAAGGCCTCGCGCATCCATTCGGTGCTCAACGTGGAGGGTGACGGCAAGCTCTCGGTCGTCGACATGGGCAGCGTCGAGGGGACCTACCTCAACGGCAAGCGCGTCAACAAGGGCGTCGTCCAGTTCGGCGACGAGATCCGCATCGGAAGCACGCGCCTGGTCATCGAGCGGGTCACCGAGCAGCTCGCCCAAGCGGCACAGCCCCCTCCGGCGCCTCCGCCCGCGGAGGGGCAGCCGGTCGTCGCCGCGGCGGCGCAGGCCCCGGTCGCGCCCGTCGCCGCGCCCCTCGCCCAAGCCGTCCAAGCCGTCGAGGACTGGACCGACCAGGTGCTCGAGAGCGATGAGCCGCCACGGTTTCGCTCGTTCAAGCTGAGCGAGAAGCCCTTCGACAGCTACGTCGCTCAGCGCCCGGCGCCCCGGCGCGCGGCCGAGGCCACGGGCAGGCTCGGGCTGCAGATTCGCTATTTGTGGGGCGATACGCTCCTCCAGGTCACCCAGCACCCGACTCCGAGGCGCGTCTTCGTGGGCGTGGGGCGCGGGTGCGACCTGCGGATCGATCCCGAACGGCTCGGCAGCGAGCGCTTCGAGCTCGTCTCTGCCTCCGGCGACGAGGGCTACACGCTGCACCTCGGCGAGAGGATGAAGGGCGAGCTCGACCGCGACGAGGCCGTCAAGTCGCTGGGGCCGGGCAGCTACGGATTGCGCGCGCCCGACTTCGCCTGGGTCGATCTCGGCGGCGTGCGCGCCGAGCTGTCGTTCGAGCCGCAACCGCGCAGGGTCGCCGTGCCCTTCGGCCAGTCGATCGACTTCCGGTTCGTCAACCTCTTCCTGCTGCTCGCCTTCTTCGCGGGCATCTTCTTCATCAGCGCCTCGACGCACACCGAGGTGGACATCGTCGCCGACGACCTCACCTCGACCCGGCTCAACATCGCCAAGTTCCTCATCAAGGAGGCCGAGCGTCCCAAGAAGAACGCGTTGCTCGAGAAGCTCGCCGAGATCAAAGAGCCGCAGCCGGGCGAGGCCGGCGAGAGGCACAAGGGCAAGGAAGGCCAGATGGGCAAGAAGGACGCGCCGGTCAACAAGAACAACCGCAGCGCGCCCAAGGCCATCGACATCAACGCCAAGGACCTCGTCAAGCGCACCGGGCTGGTCAACGTGCTCGGCTCGGGCGGTGGCGGCGGGCTGGCGACCATCTTCGGCCAAGGCGGCCTCGGGGGCGACATCAAGGGCGCGCTCGGCAACATGTTCGGCTCGCGGGTCGGCGACTCGGGCGGCTTCGGGGGCCTTGGGCTCAAGGGCACCGGTACCGGCGGCGGCGGCATGGGCAACACCATCGGCATCGGGGGAATCGGGACCAAGGGGCGTGGCGGCGGGCTGGGCACCTATGGCGTCGGGGTCGGCAGCCTCGACCCGAAGAAGAGCAGCGATGTCTCCATCGCCGACAGCGAGTCGGTCATCCAGGGCTCGCTCGACAAGGAGCTCATCCGCCAGGTGATTCGCCGCAACATCGGGCAGATCAAGTACTGCTACGAGAAGGAGCTGCAGACCAAGCCCAATCTCGCCGGCAAGGTTGCAGTGCGCTTCCTCATCACGCCGAAGGGAACGGTCCAGACCGCCAAGGTGGCCGAGGGCACGACGCTGCGCGACGCGGCGGTCGGCGACTGCATCACCCTGCGCGTGCGGAGCTGGAGATTCCCAGAGCCCAAGGGCGGCGGCAGCGTGATTGTGACCTATCCGTTCGTCTTCAAGCAGGCCGGCGAGTAGCGCGCTTCGGCTCGCCCGCGGCGCCGCCGGTCAGAGGGCACCGCGTCCGGCGTGAAGCGGGCTCAAGGCGGCTGGAAGCATGGTTTGACCCCGAATCCCCCAAAGCACGGACGACCCGACATGCGCCCACTGCTCGCAGCCAGTCTCTGTCTTGCGCTCCTCGTCCCCGGCGTCGCCCGGGCCCAAGGCGAGGCGGCGGCCCCGCTCGAGGACAAGCCCGCCGTGCAGCTCAACGAGGTCGAGCGCGGCCTGTTCTTCGGCGCGCAGGCCGGCGCGGTCTTGCTCTTCGGGCCGGGTGCCCAACAGGGCTCGGGGCTTTCGATGGGCCAGAGCCTCGGGGTTACGGTCGGCGTGGACATCGGCGAGTTGCTCTCGGTTGGGCTGCTGGTGTTGGGTTCGCACATCGATACTCCGCCCGGCTTCACCGCCGAGTCTGGGATGCGCGGCGATTTCTCCACGCTCACGATTGGAGCGCTCGCCAGGGTGAATCTTTTCGGCTCGCCGGACAGCAATGGCATCAAGCGTCTATTTGTCGATGTCCACGCCGGTGGTGGCCTTGGATTGATGGGGCCAAAGAACATCTACCCGAGCTCGGACATCGTGGTGCTGGGCGGGACCGGCCTGCAGTACTTCACGCACCTGCGCCACTTCTCGATTGGACTCGACGCCGACTTCCTCTTCGGCGTCTCGAACATGGGCCCGGGCGCGATGCTCTCGCCGTACCTGCGCTACACGTTCTAGCGAGTCAGGGCCAAGGTCGAGAGTCGACGGTCGAGAGTCGACAGCCCGGGCTACGCCCGGAACCTGGCTTTCCACTCCCAACTCAAAACTCAAGACTCCCAACTCATTGGGCGCCCGCTCGCGCCCCCGCGTTTCCGTGGGGGGGGGCGAGAGCCTCGTGACCTCAGGGGGGGGTGAAGGGCCGCCAGCCTGCCAGAGGAGCCCTCTCTCGGCCACGAATCGCCGCGCATTCCTACGCAGAGCGCAAGGGGGATGCCTCACTGCCCGATTCTTGCCGGGGCAGGAGGGGGCGACTATAGTTTTCGTCCTTCTTTTGAGCGGTTAGCTTCGCCAGGCTTCTCACCACGAACCAAGATCGGACAAGCCGTGCAAGAGCTCATCGACAAGCACCTGGCGGCGTTGGAACGTGCGCCCAGCGACGACAAGCCCTTCATCGAGCTCGAGAGTCTCTTCGAGGGTTCGGCGCGCTGGGACGAGCTGCTCCACCTCTACGAGAGTCGAGCGGCGACCTTTCCCGACTCGCCCGGTGCGGCGCGCCTCCTCGCGCGCGCTGGCGACCTGCTCCGGCTGAAGCTGAGCAACGGCCTGCGGGCCGAACAGCTCTATCGGCGCGCCCTGGCAGCGCGCCACAACGAGCCTTCGGCGCTCGACGGGCTGCGGGCGATCTACGAAGAGAAGGGCGATCTCGCGGCCCTTGCGAGCGTCCTCGAGAGGCGCGCGGCGAGCACGCCGGGGGCCGAGTCGGCGCCGATCTGGATGGAGCTTGGACGCACCTGCGAGAGGCTCAACCGGCGTGACCGGGCGGTGCTCGCCTATCAGCGTGCGGCCAAGGCCGCCCCCGCGCTGCGCGAAGCGTCCGAGGGCGCGTTTGCGAACCTCGTGGCCATGGAGCGCTACCGGATGGCCCTCGCGCTCCTCGACTCGATGGGCGAGCGCTTCGGCACCGAGGGGCTCGCCCCACGCTATGTGCAAATCGGTCAGGCGCTCGCTGACTCACCGCCCGACCACCCGATGGCGCTACACGCCCTCGAGGCCGCTCTCGAGCTCGACGCCGAGGAGCTGAGCGCGGCGCGCCTGCACGACCTGGTGCGCACCTATCGCGACACCTGGCGCGAGCGCGTACGCGCCTTGCGCCTGGAGGCCAACGACGAACGCGACCGCCGCCGGCGCGCCAGGCTCTTCTTGTCGGTGGCCCTCGCCCATGCGGCCTACGACGGGGAGGCTGATGCCCGAAAAAAGGCGAGGGAGTACATCGAGAACGCGCTGCTGCTGTGGCCGGGGATGCCCCAGGCGCTCGACGCGCTCGAGCGCATGGCGGCCGAGACGAACGATTGGAAGGGGCTCGACAGCTTCTTCGACAAGCTCGCCTCCAACACCAAGGAGCGGTCGGCAACCGTCGACATCCTCCTGCGGCTGGCGATGCTCCGGGTCGTGCAGTTTGCCGACAGCGCCTCGGCGCTTGAGGCCTCGCTGCGGGCCGCCGAGCTCGACCCCGCGCGTGCCGAGCCGGTCGGCCTCGCGGCCGATTTCCTGCTCGATCTCGGCCGGGCCGAGGACGCCAAGGCGCTGCTCGAGAGGCACCTCGTTTCGCTCGCCGACCCTCACGCGAAGATCACGCTGCGGCTGCGACTGGCCGAGCTGTTCGAGACGCGGCTTTCCGACCAGGCCCACGCGCAGCTCCAGCTCGAGGCAGCGCTCGCGGCCGACCCGGGCTGCCTCGAGGCGGCCCGCAGACTCGTGCCGCTGTACGAGGCCGAGGGCGAGCCCGAGAAGCTCGCCCAGGTGCTCGAGCTGGCCTTGCCGGCGCTTTCGGACATCGACGAGAAGGTCGCCACCCTGGGGCGCATCGCCGAGATGTACGGCGATCTGCTCGACAAGCCGGCCGAGGCGGTCAGGGCGCTCGCGCGGGCCATCCTGCTCAAGCCCGGCCGCGCCACGCTGCGCAAGGAGATCGAGCGCTATGCCGCCGCCGCCCAGCTCTGGGAGACGGTGGTCTCGACCTATCGGGCAGCGGCCAGCCTCGCCGAGCCGCAGGTGCGCTCGGTGCTGCTGCGGCGTGCGGCCGAGCTTCTCGACTCGCCCCTCGGGCGCCTCTCCGACTCGATCACTCTTTGGAAGCAGCTCCTTGAGCTCGAGCCGGAGGATGCCGAGGCGCTCGGCGCCGTCGAGGCGCTGCTCGCGCGCACCGGCGCACACGCCGAGCTCGCGGCCAGTCACGAAACACAGCTTCGCGAGGCGAGCGACCCCCGCGAGCAGCGGCTCATCCTCGAGAAGATGGCCCGCTCGCTCGAAGAATCCGGCGGCAAGCCGGCCGAAGCTGCCGACGTCTATCGACGGCTGCTCGAGATCGAGCCGGACTCGACCCCCACCCTCGAGCGCTACCTCGAGGCCTGCACCGCGCTCGAGCGCTGGGCGCAGGTCGCCGACACCGCCGGCCAGCTCGTCGAGCGCGCCGAAGACCCGGAGGTGGCGCGCGAGTGGATGATGCGGCGCGCGCAGGTGCTCGCCGACCGTCTCGGACGCAGGGAGGAGGCGGCGCAGCTTCTCCTGCAGGTCTTCGGCGAGCAAGCCGACCGCCCCGGGCTCATCGCCGAGCTTGAGAAGGCGTCCTCCTCAGGCGTCCTCTCGCTGCGAATCGCCGAGGCGCTCTATCCGCGCTACCTGCAGACGGGCGACTACGGGCGGGCCGCGGTCGCGCTGCAGACCCGCGTCGCGGGGACCAGCGAGCCTCTCGCCCGGCGGGCGCTGATGATCGAGCTGGCGGGGCTTCACGAGGAGAAGCTCGCCGACCTGCGGGCCGCCTTGAGCTGGCTCGAGAAGGCCTTCAAGCTCGCCCCCGGGGAGCGGGCGGGGCGCGAGCGGGTCGAGCGGGTCGCGAGCGACTTGGGCGCGCAGGCCGAGCTCGGCGCGGTGTTCGTCGAAATCGCCGACGGCCTGTCGGACGAGCCGCTCGTCCTCGAGCTGCTGCTGCGGGCCTCCGATCTCGCCGAGTCCGCCTCCGAGACCGACCTCTCCATCCAGGCGCTCGAGCGTGGGCTCGCCAGGCTCGGCAACCGGTCCGAGCTGCTGCAGGCCCTGCACCGGGTCGCGCAGCGGGCCGAGCGCTGGACCGACTGCGAGCGCGCCCTGCGGTTGAGGTTGGAGGTGGAGACCGAGCAGCGAGTGCCGTTGCTCCTCGAGCTGGCCGGGGTCGCCGAGCGGCTCGGAAAGCCGGCCGAGGGCGCTGCGGCGCTCGAGGAGGCGGTCGAGGCAGGGGCGGGCGCGCCGGAGGTGCTCGCGCGCCTCTCCAAGCTGCACGAGCAGGCCGGTGACGCCCAAGGGCTCAAGCAATCGCTCGACCGCGAGCTGCGCCTCGCCGAGGAGTCGGGCGATCGCGAGCGCTCGGCGCGGCTGCGGCTGAAGCTGTCGAAGCTGCTCGAAGGGGGCGATCGCGACGGCGCGCTGCGCAACTACGCGGCCGTGCTCGCCGAGCGCCCCACGGATCCGGAGGCCCTCGCCGCGCTCGAGCGCATGCTGCAGGCGCCCGAGACCCGCGAGGCGGCCGCCCGCGCGCTCGCGCCCGCCTACGAGCTCGCCAAGGAGCACCGCAAGCTCGTCTACGCCCTCGAGATCCTCGCCGAGTCGGCGGCCGACGCGGCCGAGAAGGCCGCCGTGCTCAAGCGGGCCGCCCAGATCCACGCGGTCGACCTGCGCCAGGGCGAGCTCGCCTTCGCGACCCTTGCCCGCGCGCTGCGCCTGGTGCCCACCGATGCCCAGCTCCGGGTGGCGACCCGAAAGGCGGCCGAGGAGTGCGACTCGCTCGACGCCTACGCCGAGATCCTCGGCGAGTCGGCCGAGGGCGCACCGGGGGTCCAGGCGGTGCCGCTCTTGCGTGAGCTCGCCGAGGTGTGCGAGCGCAAGCTGGCCGATCGCGACCGGGCCGTCGAGGCCTATCGGCGCATCCTCGAGCTCGATCCGGACAACCTCGACGCCCTGCGCGGGTTGCACCGCCTGTATCGGCTCGCCGAGCGCTGGGAGGAGCTGGCCGAGACCTGCCAGCGGCTCGCCAAGGTCGTCTTCGATGACCAGGAGAGGGTGTTGCTCTGGCGCGAGGCCGGCACGCTGTTCGAGGGCGTGCTCGACCGCAAGGAAGAGGCGGCGGCCTGCCTGCGGGCGCTCTCCGAGGTCGATCCGCTCGATCGCGACGCGGCCATCGCGCTCGAGCGCCTCTACGAGAAGCTCGAGCGGCCGCAGGACCTGGCCTTCGCGCTCGAGCTGCGTCGGGCGCAGGAGGGCGCCGGCGCCGCAGGACGCGAGGCGGCCTTTCGCCTCGCCGACCTCAAGCACAACGTGCTCAACGACCCGAACGGCGCCCTGCAAATCTACGGGCAGATCATCGCCGACGACCCTTCGCACGTCGGCGCCCGGGCGGCGCTCGAGGCGTGGGCGAAGACCGGTGGCCCGGGCAGCATCGAGGCGGTCAAGCTGGTCGACCCCGTGCTCGAGCGCGCTGGCGAGCATCCTCGCCGCGTCGCCTTGCGCGAGGCGCGGCTGGCGGGCGCCTCGGGCGAGGAGAAGGCCCGCCTGGCCGCCGAGATCCGCCGGATCTACGAGGTGGACATGGGGCGCGCCGAGCTCGCCTTCATGGCCGCCTGTCGCGCCTGGGGCGAGGGGATAGATCGCGAACGGGTCCAGGTCGAGATGGAGCGGCTGGCCCGCGACACCAACAGCGTCGAGGAGCTGGCCGAAGTCTACGAGTCGGTGGTCGAGACGGCCAGGCCCGGCGACGAGATCACCGCGACGGCGCTGCGGCGCGCCGCCCAGCTACGCGGCCAGGCAGGCGAGACCGACCAGGCGGTCGAGCTGTGGACCCGCCTCTTGCAGGAGGCGCCGGGGGATCATGAGGCGCTCGAGGCGCTCGCCCGGCTGCACGAGCACAACCAGAACGCCCGCGAGCTTGCCGAGGTCTATCGCCAGCAGGCCCAGCTTGCCCAGGAGCCCGCCCAGCGCGCCCACCTGTTGCTGCAGGCCGGCCAGGCGAAGCTGCAGACCGGAGACCACGAGGCGGCCGTCGAGTTGGGGCGCCAGGTGCTCGTCATCGCCCCGAAGAGCCGCGAGGCGCTTGCGCTGCTCGAGCGTGCCTACGACAGGCTCGAGCTCGCCCGTGAGCACGCCGACGTCTTGCGCCTGCTCGCCGAGGTGACCGAGGAGCCCCCGGCCCGTCGCACCTTGTTGCTGAGGCGCGCCGCGCTGCTCGAGACCGAGGGCGATCCGGCCGAGGCGGTCGAAGCCTATGCCAAGGTGCTCGCCGACAGCCCGGGCGAATCGAGCGCGGTCGCCGGGCTCGAGCGCCTGTTCGACCAGGAGCAGACCCGACCCCTCGCGGCCCGGGTCCTCGAAGAGCTGTACCGCTCGGTCGACGACGCGCGCAGCCTGTGCGAAGTGCTCGAGGTCAAGGCGGGTCTCTCTACCAAGGAAGACCGGCTCGAGACGCTGCAGGAGATCGCCCGGCTGCGCGAGTCGCTCGGCCAGCGCCCGCTCGCCTTCACGGCGCTGCTGCGCTGCTTCCGCGACGACTCGTCGCAGGCGGAGATCCGAGACGAGCTCGAGCGGCTGGCCGCCGAGACCGGCTCGTTCGAGGAGCTGGCCGCCGCCTACGAGGACGAGCTCGAGCGCGAGGCGAGCGAGGGGCTGCAGCTCGAGCTGTGGCGCCGCCTCGGCGCGATCTACGGGGAGCGGCTCGGCCGGCCCGACCGCGCGGCGCAGGCCTGGGAGCAGGTCTCGCGGCGCGCGCCGCAGGATGCCGAGGTGCTCGGCACCCTGTCGCGCCTCTACCGGCGCACCTCCTCCCAGCGCGATCTGGCGGCGGTGCTCTGGCGCCAGGTGCGGCTCGCCGAGTCGCAGGGCCGAAGGCGGGATCTGCTCGTCGAGCTCGCCCAGCTCGCCGAGGAGCGGCTCGCCGACCATGACGGCGCCATCTGCGCCTGGAAGGAGCTGCTCAAGCTCAACGACGAAGACGTGCAGGCTCAGCAGAGCCTCAGCCGGCTGCTCGCCGAGCAGGGACGGTGGGACGAGCTCGCCGAGCTTATCGCCGCGCGCATCGAGCAGGCCGAGCGCGAGGAGAAGGTCGAGCAGAGCCTCGAGCTGCAGGTCGAGCTTGGCCGCATCAAGCTCGCCCGGCTCGCCGACCCGCGAGGCGCGCTCTCCCACTTCACCGAAGTGCTCGCGCGCCGCCCAGGCCACCCTGGGGCGGTCGCCGCCCTCGAGGAGATGGCCCGGGGCGAAGGCGGGATGAAGGCCGAGGCCGCGCTCGCGCTCGAGCCAGTCTTTGCCGACAGCGCCGACCACCTCAGGCTCGTGCAGGTCATCGAGGCGCGCGCGCAGGGCGCCGCGCCGCTGGAGAAGGCCGCGCTGCTGCGCCGCATCGCCGAGCTCTACGCCGGCCCGCTCGAGAGCGCCGACATGGCGTTCGTCTATGCCGGCCGCGCCCTCGAGGCCGCCCCCGACGACCTCGAATCGCTGGCCGCGGGGCAGCGCTATGCCGAGGCCGCAGGCACCCGCGAGGAGCTGGCCGCCCTGGTCGGCGAGCTGGTCGACAGGGCCCGGACCGACGAGGCGCGGGTCGGGCTACAGCGGGCGCTTGCGCGCCTGCTCGCGGCCGAACCGGACAGCCGGGAAGAGGCGGTGCCCGCGTTCAAGAAGCTGCTCGAGCTTGCCCCGGGCGATCCCGAAGCGCTCGAGGGGCTCGCGGCGCTCTACCGCGACGGCGAGCAGTGGAGCGAGCTGCTCGAGGTGCTACGGCGCATGCTCGCCGCGGCCCAGGCCGACGAGACGCGCGCCGGGCTGCTGCGGCGCATCGGCGAGCTGCAGGACGAGCGGCTGGGGGATCACTCGGCCGCCATCGCCACCTTCCGCAGGCTGCTCGAGATCGCCTCCGACGACGCGAACGCTCTCGAACGGCTCGACAGGCTGTGCCAGCGCGGAGAGCGCTGGGCGGAGCTGGCCGATACGCTCTCCAAGGAGATCGATCTCGCCCGCTCGCTCGGGCGCAAAGAGGCCGAGCTCGGGTTGAAGTTCCGGCTCGCAGAGCTGCGTGAGCAGCGGCTGCTTGACCGGGCCGGCGCGCTCAACCTGTTTCGCAACATCCTCGAGGCCAAGCCTGGCCACGAGCAGACGATCGCGCGGCTTGAGTCCATCGTCGCCCGCGAGCCGGCCAACGACGAGGCGGGAGAGATCCTCGCCGACGCGCTGCGGACCATCGGCAACCACGCCAAGCTCGCCGGGTTGCTCGAGGACCGGGCCGCCGCGGTCCAGGACGGGGCCGCGCGTCAGAAGCACCTCCTCGAGCTGGCGCGCCTGCGGCTGCACCTCGAGCGGCCCGACCTCGCCTTTCTGGCGCTGTGCAAAGCTCTGCGCGAGGACCCGGCCGACCGCGACGTGCGGGCGCTGCTCGAGCGCACCGCCGACCAGGCCGAGACGCACGAGGAGCTCGCCGAGCTCTACCGCGAGGAGCTGCCGAAGCTCGACGGCGCGGAGGCCGGCGCGCTCTGCCTCGAGCTCGCGCAGCTCTACGAGGCCAAGGTCCACGAGGCCGAGGAGGCCATCGAGTTCTACGAGCGGGCCCGCTCCTTTGACACCTCGCTGGCGCCTAAGGCGCTGCCCGCGCTCGACAGGCTCTATAAGGAGGCCGAGGCTTGGCGCGAGCTCGCCGAGGTGCTCACCGCGCTCGTCGCGCTCGTCGAAGAGCCCCATGAGCGCACCGCGCTGCTCTTTCGCCTCGGCCAGCTCGCCGAGGACCAGCTCGAGCCGCCCTCGCCGGATCGCGCCGCGCGCGCCTTCGAGCAGATCCTCGACATCGACCCCGGGCACCTGCCGGCGGCGCGCTCTCTTGAGCGGCTGTACGAGAATGCCCGGCGCTTCGACCGGCTCTACTCCACGCTCGATCTGCAGCGCGAGCGCGCCTCGGGCCCGGACCGCGAGCGGCTGACGGCGCGGATGGCCGAGGTCGCCGCGAACGGTCTGAACGACCCGGAGCGGGCGATCGCGCTGTACAACGAGGTCCTCGCCCTCAACCCGCGCTCGGAGGCTGCCTTCCTTGCGCTCGAGGGTCTCTTCGAGGACACCGACCAGCAGGAGCAGCTCGTCGGGCTGCTGCAGCGACGGCTCGCCAATACGGTCGATCCGCGCGAGATCACCCGGCTGTCCGACAAGCTCGGACGGGTGCTCGCCGGCCTGGGCCGGCACCCGGAGGCTATCGCCGCCTTCCGCGCGGCGCTCGAGCGCGACCCGCGGCATCGCCGGGCCCTCGAGTGGCTGCGCGACATCTACGAGCAGTACTCGCCCAGCGAGGACCTCGCCGGCGTGCTGCGGCGGCTCATCCCGCTGCAGGACGACACTGCCTCGGTCAAGAAGGTGCGGCTGCGACTGGCCGAGACGCTCGCCGCCCTCGACAAGCGCGACGAGGCGATCGAGGCCGCGCGCAGGGTCCTCGACCTCGAGCCGCACCAGCTCGAGGAGCTGCAGCGCACCGAGGAGCTGTTCCGGCTGCTCGAGGCGTGGACCGACCTGGTGCGGGCCATGGAGATCCGCGCCGAGGTCGCCGGCGAAACCGGCGAGCCCGCCGAGGCGCTCGCCGTGCTCTACGCGATAGGCGCGCTGTACGCAGAGAAGCTGGAAAAGCGCGAAGCCGGGGCCTCGGCCTACGAGCGGATCCTCGAGCTCGCGCCAGGCGAGCGCAACGCGTTCGACGCGCTGCGCGAGATCTACGCCTCCTCGGGCGACTGGCGCCGCTACGCGGCCGCCTGCGAACGCTACCTGCCCGGCGCGACCGAGGCGGGCGAGCGGGTCGGGGTGCTCAAGGAGCTGGGCGCGGTGCAGGAGACCAGGCTTGGCCACAAGGACCTCGCCTTCCTCTCCTATTGCCGCGCCTTCAGCGAGCGGCCCGACGACGAAGAGGTGCGCGGGGCGGTGCACCGGCTCGCGGAGGAGACGAGCAGCTTCGAGGAGCTCGCGACGGTCTACGAGGAGGTCGTCGATTCGGTCGAAAAGGGTCCGCTCGCCGAGCGGCTCTACCTCGCGCTCGCCCGGCTGCAGGACGAGAGGCTCGACGAGCCCGAGGAGGCCGAGGCGTCGCTGCGCAAGGTGCTCGAGTTCGACCCGGCCAACCGCGCCGCGCTCGAGATGCTCGCCGCGATGTTCTCGCGCCGCGGCCAGGACAACGAGTACGTCGTCAGCCTCGAGCAGAAGCTCGAGGCGGCCGCCTCGATAGAGGAGCGGAAGGCGATCCTGCGCGAGATCGCCCACACGCACGAGGTGCGGCTGCAGAACCCGGACGATGCGGCCGGGGCCTACCTGCGCGCGCTCGAGCTCGAGCCCGACCGCGACACCTTCCGCCTGCTGGCCGACCTCTATCGGCGCGAGCGCAAGCACCGGGAGGCGGCCGAGACGCTGATCCGCGCCCGCGACTTCGAGAGCCAGCCGCAGGTGCGCTCGAAGCTGCAGCACGAGGTCGCCGAGCTCTACGAGCGGGAGATCAACGACGACGAGGCGGCGGTCGCTGGCTACCAGCTCGCGCTCGAGTTCGACCCGGAGAACCGCGACGCGCTCGGCTCGCTCGAGCGGCTGTACACCAAGCTCGACAGGCCCGCCGAGCTGCTCGGGGTCTACGACGCGCAGTTGCGGCTCGCCGACGCCCGCGAGCGGGTGAAGATCCTCTTCAAGACCGGGAACATCTGGGAGGACAAGCTTCAGAACCTGGAGAACGCCGACGCGTGCCTCGAGGCCGTGCTCGCGGTCGATCCGTCGAACCTCCAGGCGATCAAGGGCTTGGAGCGGCTGCGGCGCCTCGACGCGGAGGCGAAGCGGCCGGCCCCGTCGCGCTGGGAGGACCTGCTGCGCGCCTACGAGCGCCACTTGGCGCTGCAGCCCGAGGTGCGCGAGCAGGTCGAGCTGCTCGTGGCGATGGGCGAGGTCCAGTACAAAGAGCTCAAGAAGATCGACCGGGCTGCGCAAACCTTCCACCGCGCGCTCGATCTCGATCCGCGGGCCCGCGCGGCGATGCACGAGCTTGGCCTGCTCTACGAACGCTCGGGCAACTGGCCCTTTGCCCTCGACATGCTCGAGCGCGAGGCGCAGCTCTTGGGCGCCTCGCGCGAGGCGGTCGAGCTGTTCCACCGCATCGGCAAGATCAACGAGGAGATGCTCCTCGACGCCTCGGCGGCCAAGTCGGCCTTCCTCAAGGCTCTGCAGATCGACGAGGGCTACCTGCCGTCGCTGCGTGCGCTCAAGGGCATGTACGAGGCCGAGAGGGACTGGGACCGCTACCTCGAGGTGCTCGTCCAGGAGGCCAACAATACGGTCGACGTCGAGGACCGTGCCCTTGCCTTCCTCGACGTGGCGCGCTTCTACCTCGACTCGCGCGAAGACGCGGAGAACGCGGCCCGCTACTTCGAGGAGGTGCTCAAGCTCACCCCCGACTCGCTCGATGCGGCGCGGCCGCTCGCCGACCTCTACATCGCCCAAGAGCGGTGGGACCGGGCCGAGGCGATGCTCGACATCGTCGCCGGGCGGCTCTCGGAGGGCGCCGCGCGCGACCCCCAGGCCGGCGCCGAGCTGTGCCGCCAGCTCTACAGGGTCGGCTACGTCTGCGAGAAGATGAAGAAGACCGAGCGGGCCCTGGGCGCCTACGAGCGCGCCTACAAGCTCGACTCGACCTACCTGCCTTCGGCCGAGGGCTACGCCAACCTGCTGGTCGCCTCGGGCCGGTCGGCCGACGCGCTGTCGGTGTTCCAGGCGATCCTCATCCACCACCGCGAGGACCTCACCGACCTCGAGGTGGTCGAGTACTACTGGCAGACCGGGGACCTGTACCGAAAGCTCGGCCAGGCCGAGCGGGCGCAGAAGGAGTTCGCCAAGGCGCTGGCCATCGACGCGGGCCATGAGCCCTCGCTCAGGGCCCAAGTCGAGCTCTGCGAGGAGCTCGGCGACTGGCCGGCGGTGCTCGAGCACCGCACGCGCCTAGCCGACCTGGTCGAGGAGGAGGCGTGCTTCGAGCTGCAGGTGGCCATTGGTCGCGTCGCCAAGGAGCACCTCGGCGACCCCTGGAGGGCCATCGAGGCCTACGGCGAGGCGCTGCGCGTGCGGGCCGATGCGCCCGAGGTGCTCGAGGCGCTCTTTGCGCTCTACCGCGAGACCCGCCAGGGCCAGAAGGCGGTCGAGATCCTCGAACGCCTGATTGCGCTCACCGACGCGGCGCAAGAGCCGGCCCGGGCGCGCAAGCTGTGGCTCAACCTCGGGGAGCTGCAGCGCGATGAGCTCAAGGACGTGCCCAAGGCCGCCGAGGCCTTCAACCGCGCGCTCGACGTCGACTACCGCTTCATCCAGGCCTTCGGGGCGCTCGAGGCGATGCTGGGGGCCTCCCGGCAATGGGAGCTGCTCGAGCAGAACTATCACCGGATGATCCAGCGGCTGCCCAAGAGCCCGGAGACGCACGTCGCGCGCATGACGCTCTTCAAGGCGTTGGGCGAGTACTACGAGAACGTCAAGAAGGACAAGGAGGCGACCCGTCAGGTCTACCAGGTCGTCGCCAAGGGCTTGCCCGAGGATGCGGCGGTGCTCGAGAAGTACGCCGAGCTCGTCTCCGAGCAGCCCGGCGGCGAGAAGGAGGCGATAGAGGCTTGGCGCAAGGCGCTGCCGCTGACCGCCGCTCCGCAGAAGGTGGTCAGCCAGCTCGCGCGCCTGTTGGCGATGGCCAAGGACTACGACGGCGCCTTCGTCGCCGCGCAGGTCGCCGCGCACCTCGTCGGCGAGGTCGGCGCCGAGGAGCGCGAGATCCTCTCCAAGCTCACGCGGCATGCGCGCCTGCGAGAACAGGCCTCGCGGGCGCTCACCAACCGCATGTGGACCGAGCTGCTCTTCCACCCCAAGGTGCGCGGCCCGATGGGCGAGATCCTCGCGCTCGTCTACGACAAGCTCGGGGCCCAGTACGCCAGGCGGCATTCGGCTCTGGCGATCGACGCGCGGGGCGACCGAATCGACCCGGCGAGCCAGGAGTTCGCTATCGGCGCCTTCCGGCACGTGCGCCAGATCCTGGACCTGGAGCCGGTCGAGCTGTTCTCGCCCTTCCTGGTCGCGACCCGCGACCGGCTCAAGAGTCGAGGCCAGGCCGGTGCGGCGCATCCTGACAAGGACCTGCTCGTCGAGCTTGCCCACGTACACCCGGTCGCCCTCAAGGCAGGAGGCAGGCTGTTCTCCGAGACCGAGCAGAAGCGGCTCTACTTCGCGCTCGCGCAGGCGATGACCTTCGCGCGTCCGGAGCTGGTGCTCGCGAGGGTGCTGCCGGCCGAGAAGCTCGAAGCGGTCTTCCAGGCGGCCTTGCTCACCGGAGTGCCTGGCTTTAGGCCGACCGCCGACCCGCGCGCAGTCGAGGCCGAGTACCGGGTCATCGAGCGGCTCGGCCCGCAATTCAAGGCTGCCCTGGCGCGGCTGGGCCGAGAGTACGCGCGCAACGCCTCGCCCGATGACGTGCGCAGCTTTGTCGAAGGCGCCGAGTTGACGGCCAACCGGGCGGCGACTCTGCTGTGCGCGGATATCGAGGTGGCCAAGGCGGCGCTCAGCGGCGAGTCGGGCTCCCGGGTGCCGCTGCGCTCCCGGGTGCGAGATCTGCTTCTGTTCTGCCTCTCGCCAGAGTTCGCCGAGCTGCGCTCGGCCATCGGAGTGAAGATCGAAATCAGGCTGCCCGGAGCCACCGGCCGCTAGAGACCGCGCGTGCCAAGGCCTTAACCTTAACACACACGGCGAGGTATGAGACCACGCTGGCGGCGGTTAGACCGGCTCGACATGCTCGTTCGTTCCAGCAAAGGAGGGTGCTTGCCTTGACCCTCCAAATGCAAAAGCCTAGAGTTTTTCCGGGTTATTTGTACCCGGGGGCCCACTCGCGCGGAAGTTTGGGTGCGGGCGGCGGCAGAAAGGTGCCAGCGACCCTCCATGAGATTCGCCTGCGATAGCTGCCACGCGCAGTATCAGATCAGTGACGAAAAAGTTGGGCCCAACGGCGTCATCGTTCGGTGCAAGAAGTGTCAGCACAAGATCGTCGTCAAGCCTCGCATCATCGAGCCGCAGGTCGACGAACGTCCCGAGGCGACGGTGGTCATGCCCAACCCGGCCGCCCCCCTTGGCGCCGGGGCTGGCCCCGACGACGATGACGACGAGGCGACGGCGGCTGGCGATGCCCCCTTCGCCGCTGCGTCCGCGGGTTTTGCCGAGGCGGGCAGCTCGTTCGCGGGCCTCGACGACGAGCTTGGCAGGGCGTTCGAGTCGGTGCTCACCTCGCCGTCCTCGCCGCCGGTCGACGCTCCAGAGACGACCTTCCCCGGAACCGATCCCCTCGCCCAGCCGTCTGGCTTCCCGTTCTCCACCGCGAGCGACCAGGCCGACGAAGAGGATCCGGACCGACAGTCGACCCGCGTGGTCAACCTCGCCCAAATGGCGAGTCTGATGAAGCCCGAGCCCCCGGTCGACGGGCCGAAGGAGCCGTTTGCCCAGGGCATGGCCGAAGGGACGCCACCGGGTGCCAAGGCCTCGGAGAAGACCGACTGGTACGTGGCCATCCGCGACCAGCAGGTCGGCCCGCTTGACTTCGACCGGGTGCGCGAGCGCTGGGATGCAGGCGAGCTGTCGGCCGATTCGCTGGTCTGGAATGCCGGAATGACCGATTGGCGCCCGCTCTCGACGGTTGCCGAGCTTGCCGACAAGCTCGTTCCGCTGCACAAGCCCGAGCCGAGCGCTCCCGAACAACCCGGGGCGGCCGACAGCCCCGCTTCCTCCTCGGCGCTCCCCCCGCCTCAGGCCGAGCCCGAAGAGCCTGCCTGGAGACCATCGGCCGCCAGCGCGCTCGAGGCGCTCGTCAAGGACGAGCTCGATGCGCTCGAGAGCCAGGCGGCCAAACAGGAACCGCCCGTTGCCGAGGTGCCGCCAGCCCCTGCCGCTGGGCTGTTCGACGAGGTGCCGGATGCCCCCGAGCCGCCCTTGCCCATGAACTTGGCCCCGTCGGCCCCGCCCTCACCCGAGCCGGCCGCGGCGGCAGGGGAGGCGGACCTGGCCGCTGAACCGGATTCCGAGTGGGCCTCGCGACCTGTCGCCAGAGCCCCTGCACGGCGCAGTCCGCCCCGTGTGGTGGCGGCTGGGCCCGCGTATTCCCCGCCGTCCTATGTCCCGCCGCCTCAAAAGCCTCGCCTGGGGCTCTGGGTCGGCCTGGGGATAGCAGGCGGCATTGGAGTTGCGGCGCTCGGGCTGGTGCTGGTGATGTTCGTTCTCAAGCCTGCGGTCGTCGTTCCGCCCGAGTCGGTTGCCACGCAGCAACCGCCCGCGCTCCAGCCTTCAGGTGCGCCGGGCGATCCGAATCCCGCGAGGCCCGACGAAGCGGCGCAGGCCGACGAGGGCAAGCCGGCCGAGAAGACGCACGAGGTGGCCCAGGGTGAGGAGGCGGCCAGGCCCGATGAGAAGAAGGCCGACGACACGAAGGCCGAGCAGGCGAGCGCCGACGAGCCGAAGGCGAGCCCGCCCAAGGAGGCACCGGCGGTCCAACCGGCAGATCGGTCGGGGCCGAAGGAGAACAAGCGGTCCGAGCGTCGCGTCGAGCGCCGGCCCGAGCGCGAACCGAAGAGGGTTGCTCGCGATGAGCCGCCTGCGCGCGAAAAGGAGCCCGAACCGGCGCCGGAACCTAAGCCCGAATCGAGGCCCGAACCCAAGCCCGAGCCGGTTCGCCCGTCCGGAAGCTCGGTCGATGACGACTTCGACCGCATCTTCGGCGGCTCCACCGCGTCGGCGACCCCCGAGCCCAAGCGAGAGGAGAAGCGGCCGTCAACCGTCTACATTCCGCCCCCTCCCGGCGGCGGAGCGACGAAGGAGACGCTCGGCCAGTCGGACATCATGGAGGTGGTGCTTGCCAACCGCTCGTCGATCAAGCGCTGCACCGACGAGCAGAAGGCGCGTGAGCCGGGAAGCGCGGGCACGATCACGATGCGCTGGATAATCCGCAAGGACGGCAAGACGAGCGGTATCCGAGCTCTGACGAGCGAGTACCAAAAGTCGGATTTGTCGGCGTGTCTCGCCGGAGTGATCAAGCGCTTCAAGTTCCCGCCCTACTCCGGCAAGCAGATGCAGCCTATCGACTTCCCTTTCAAGTTCTAGCGAGGCGCGGCCCCCGGGGCTCGACCTGGGGGAGAGGCTCGCGTCGGGTGCGGCGCGGCCTCGAACCGAGGGTCGGGGGTCGAGAGTCGAGAGAGGAAGGTGCCCGCGGCCATCAGGTAGCCTGCTCCTCGCCGAGAAGGCGCGACTCGCGACTGGGAGCGGTCTGCTGCTCCGAGGCAAGGTCCGGACCGCGCCCGCCCCGGGGGGCGGGCCGCGCGGAGGTGCCGGGCCGACCTTGACCGGCGGCTGTCGGCGGTGTTAGCGCAGGAGCCGTTTCGCGCCATCGAAAGGCACCCGCGGGGGAACCGCCCCCAAGTGTTTCCGGCGGCCAAGGTTTGAATCTGAACACGGGTGAGCGCGTCGCACCGCGGCCCCGATCGGAAAGCCCTCCCGGAGCGATTCCGCCCAAGCCCCCCCGGCACCTCTTGGAGTTCGACGATGGAACGTACCGCCCTTGCAGCCGCAACGCTCCTTTTCGTCTGGACCAGTCTCGCGCTCGCCGAGGAGCCGTGTGCGGGCGCCGTCCGCCCTGGCCGGTCGATCGGAAAAGTCCAACTCGGTGCGAAGGTGACCGAGTTGCGAGACACGGGCTTCGATGTGCGCCCGCTCAAGGGCACCACCTTCCTGGTTCTCGACAGCGGGCAGGAGCTTCGGGTCGAGGTCGACGACCGCAAGCGCATCAAGCGCATCCGGCTCGAAGCCTCGAGGGTCTGCATTCGCGAGCAGAGCACCTTCGAGCTCGACCTCGGCACCGCGGGAGCCGAGGCGCAGGCGCCGCTCGCCGGTTGCGGCCAGCAGGCGGCCCAGCACCGCAGCTCGTGGCAGTGCCCAGAGCAAGGCATGGAGCTCTTCTGGGAGGGCAAGAAGAGTGGGGCGAGCGTCTTCGCGCCCACGCTGATGAAGCCTTTCCAAGTCGCGCCGCCTCCCTTTCCCGAGGCGCCCAAGGCGGTCCGCAAGTGCGAGACGAGCCAGCCGGTCGACGGGGCAGTAGCCGAGGAGCGTTGTTGGGACGAGCCGCCCCCCGATCCGTGCGCGGGCAACACCGCACCGATGCCGGAGCTCGCCTGTGGCTTCTTCGGCCGTGACGAGCGGCTTGCGCTCGAGTGCTATCCGATCGGACTGTGCATGGGCCGCTTCACCCGGGGCAGCGGGGGCAGGATTCAGGTCTATTCGGAGGCCGAGGGTTGGCTGGGGTCGATGGCTGCATCGCGCGAACACCGCGGGATGCGCTTTCAATTCGCGAGCCCGCCGCCTGTCGGCTCGAAGCTGCGCATCATCGTCGGTGGCGAGGTCGCCACGGAGCTGCCTCCGACCGCGCTGGTGAGCAAGGCGGTCTCGCCGTCCGAGTTCGAGCGGTTCGAGTCGACCGGAGTTGTCGCGGTCCGGGTGCGCCATCTGGTCGGTGGCCGCAACGTCGGCGACGCTTTCGTTCTCGACCTCTCCGTGCCCCGCTCGGCCTACTCGAAACGCGAGGGCCCAGGGCCGGCGAAGTAGGGCAGCCGCGCCTGGACTCGGGGTGGACTCAGGCTCCCAAGTGTCTGTAATCCGGCGGCTACATCGGTGGCATATCTCTTGCTAGACAATTTGGCCATATTACAATCTCTTTCGGTGTCGGCCTGGTTTGACACCCTAACCAGTGCGGTGGTAACTACCGCGCGTTCCCCAAGAGGCGGGTGTGTTGGCATCTCGCCATGGAGTTCAAACATGTCAGTTCGCAAAGCCGTGCTCTGCCTTTCCCTTGCCCTTCCCTTGGCGCTCGCAGGTTGCTCTGGCGACGACGGCGAAGCCGAGATCATCAACTGCGCATCCGACACCGAGTGCCTGGAAGGCAGCGAGATCTGCCACCCGGTCGGCAAGGTCTGCGTCGCCACCTGCACCATCGCTGACGACTGCCCGGACACGCAGAAGAACTGCGAAGAGGTCAAGGTAGGCGACGTTGCGATGACGACCGAGAAGGTCTGCCAGTGCTCGACCAACGAGCTGTGCAAGGGTGACGACGAGGCCGCCGAGGTCGTCTGCTCGCCGGTCGACAACATCTGCGAAGACAAGTGCGCGACCGACGACGACTGCGCGGTCTTCACCAGCACCAGCCGCGAGTGCGTCGAGGGCGCCTGCGTCCCCAAGGCGACCTGCAGCGCGACATCCTGCATTGACCCCTCCGCCTCCAAGTGCGGCGAGGACGGCAAGTGCGGCGCCTGTGCGGTCGATGCCGACTGCACGCACCTTGACGGGTTCGACAAGTGCGACAACGGCGTCTGCGTGGCGCCGAGTTGCAACGCGAACAACAAGGAGCCCGGGTTGAATTTCGGCCCCGACATCTGCGCCTACGGCCAGATCTGCGACGCGACCAACGGCTGCGTCGATGTTGCTGGGGGTACCTGTGCGGCCGCCTCCTCGTACAGCTGGAATGAGTCTCAGCAGGGCCCGGTCATCTTTGCGACTACATCCCAGGGCTTCGCGAGCTCCGATACGGCGAAGGAGTGTGGTGACGGTGGTGCCAAGCTTGAGGTGACCGTTTCCTTTTATGCGCCGAAGGGGTTGACCTACAACAAGATCGCGGACCTGCTCCACAACTGGACTACCGACAAGGCCCAGCAGATTGTCTTCGTCCGATCGAGCGGTAGTACTCATGGTGCCGCCTTTGTGCGTGACACGCCGGACTCTGGCGCGACCAGCGGAACATTCGTCGTCGGCGCGTGCGGCATTCAGGCTGCCGAAGGACGTGCGATCTACATCAAGGATGCTGCAGGCAATGGAGGCAACGCTTTCTGCATCCAGTAGTCTTCTTCTGCTGAGACATCGAAGGCCCCGTCGCCCTCGGGCGGCGGGGCCTTTTCTTCATGCGGGAAGCCCTGCTCGAGCCGAGGCCCGAGCCCACCCGCTTGGCGCTTCTCTGGGCCCATTCCATCTTGCTCTGGGCTAGAGTAGGCGGCAGCGGGAGGGGACGGAGTTGAGCATCTTGGCCGGCGACCAGACCAACGCAGCACCCGCGCTCCCCGACAAGGCCGACAGCCTGATTTCCTTCGACGACATGGGGCTGCGGGAGCTCGAGATCCTGCGTCTCGTCCTTCGGGGAGACTCGGTCGTCGATTGGCGTCGCCTCAACTTCGACGACCGGACCGAGGTCGACCGCTTTCTCAAGCTGCACCAGATCGACTACTCGGATCCGAATGATCGGGCGATCGTGCGCCGGCTTCTCAAGGAAGCGGTCGACTACCTTCGCTCGACCTTCCACTACCGGCTCGCCGACGCGGTCGCCGAGCCCTATGAAATCCAGGACCTGTTTCTCTACGCGTCCGGGCTGCATCCCCGCCATCCTGGCAGGTTCCAGAAGATCGCCTGCATCGTGCTCAAGGTGATGCACGTGATTCACCACATGGAAGGGCGAGAGCTGCTCTTCCGCACGCCTATCGCGCCATCGGTGCTCGCGCGCATGGTGGACGAGCGCGTCAGCTCGTGCGCCGCGCAGATGAAGCGCTGCAACTTCCCGCTGGTGGAGTTTTCGGGCAGCGTCAAGACGCAGCACTCGATGATCACCAAGCTGCTCGCCAAGCGCGACACGGTTGCCGCCCAGGTCTTCGACAAGGTGCGCTACCGCATTGTCACCCGCGAACGGGCCGACGTCCTGCCGGTGCTCGAATTCCTGACGCGGACGCTGTTTCCGTTCAATCTCCTCGTCCCCAGCCAAACCGAGAATACGCTCATCGACTTTGAGCGGCTCATCGAGCAGACCCCCTCGCTGCTGCGGCACGTCGACGGGCTGCACCTGCCGCTGCCGCATGGGAACTCCGAGCGGCGTTTCCGCAGCCACAATCCGTTTTCCGGCAGCAACTATCGGGTTCTCAATTTCGTTGTCGAGATGCCCCTGCGCATCGACGCCTATCTGCCTTCCGACGATCCGCGGCCGGGCCGGCCGCGCATCGTCTTTAGCTGGGTCGAGTTCCAGATCATGGACCTCGCCACCGCCATCGAGAACGAGCGGGGCGAGAACAGCCACGAACTCTACAAGGCGCGCCAGCGGGCCAAGGTGCTTCGGCGCCTGTCGCGAGGCTTGGTCGTGCCCAAGGGGAAGGTGAGGCCGAAGGACGGCTCGAACGGCGCCGACGGGCCCGACGAGGACTCGCTACTCTAGGCCGTCGCGAAATGCGCTAGAGTTCCCGCAAGTCGCCCTCGCTGAGGGGAGGTCGTGATGGACACGCCGGAAACTCGCAGCAAGGCACGGACGGTTGATCCGAGCCCGACGCCGATGAAGGGCACGTGCCAGGTGTGCGGCAGGAGCGGCGGAGTCGTTTACGATCCTGAAAAGGCTCCGCCAAACCGGCTGTGCTACCGCTGCGCGGCCGAGTACGGCCTCCAAGATCCCTACGACGATCAGTAACCGCTCGTTGGCGCCCTCGCCGCGCTCGGGCCCTGGTGGCAAGCAGGTGCGGCCGCGGCCTATCTCACGCCAAGTCGAGAGCCCGGCCTTGCGCGTGCTCGGGTTTCAACTGACTTGGCGGTCGCCCCTTTTTCGGCAGGCACCGGGGCGGGGGCAAGGCCTATCGCGAAGTCGGGTGCGTTTGCGTGCCCCCGGTGAAATTGTGCGCTCCGTTCTGCCGGAAGGCTGCGCGCAGCGTTGACCTGAGGCCCCGGAAAACGGTCGGGGGTCTCCGGACAAGAAGACCCCGTCAGAGCCTGTGCGCCGGGCGCGCCTCGTGCCGTCGCGCTTGATGCGGATGGGCAGAGGGCGCTCTGCGCTCTTTGTGCGAGTGCGGGCGGTACTCGCGAAGGTGGTAGCGATAATCGCGGTGGGGTCGGTGGGTGCGATGGCGGTAAACCACCGGAGGGCGCTGGACCTCGACCCAAACCGTGCCGTCCCAATACGTGTAGATTCCCCGGTGGAAATAGATGGGGCCGCCTTCGTAGTAGCCCCAGAAATGGCCGCAGTGGGGGCCGTGTACATGGCCGACGACTGCAACGGGAACGGTGGCAACGACCGCTGCGCGACCGGGCACGACACAGCCGGTCAACAGGGCAGCCGAGGTCAGGGCCATCAGGACGAGCCGCTTCATCGATAGATTGCCTCTTCTCTCCGCGATATCCGACGAGATTGGAACCGGCGGCAGGCCGATTTCTTCCGCTTGGCCTGCGTCGGACGGCTGACGCGTCCCCGCCCGCCCAGGAAGAGGGCGGGTGAGGACGAGAGAGAGAGGGAGAGGGAGAGGGAGCCTGGTGGAAGACTAGCGGCGGCTCTTGCGCGCCTTCTTGCGCGCTTGGCGCTCGCGCTTGCGCTTCTCGCGCTTCGCATCGCGTTCACGGTCGCTGGGCGTCGAGTTGCCGGCCCCCACCGGAGGGACGAAGCCGGCCTTGCGCGCCTTGGCGAGCTGGGCTGCGCCCATGGGCGGCGTATAGCCCTTCGGAAGGCCCATCGCCTGCATCTGCTGCTGCATCATGGCCCGTTGCACACTCATCGCGTCTTCGCCGAAGACGTCCTGCATGCCCTGGCCCTTGAGCTGGCGCAATGCCGCGAATTGCTTGAGGCCTGGCAACGAGCCGAGCAGACCGGGGGCGCTGCCGATTTGCCCCATCACATTGCGCATCATCATGTAACGGGCGACGACATCGCGCACGTGTTCGGGCTTCTGACCCGAGCCGCTTGCAATGCGCTCGATTCGCGACTCATTGAGCGCATCGGAGCGAGCGCGCTCGAACTTGGTCATCGAGTCGTGGATCGCCTCGATTTTGACGAACTCCTTATCGTCGACGTTCAGGCTCTCGGTCATGTCCCCGAAGATGGGGAACTTCTCGAGCAGATCCTTGATGGGCCCCATCTTGCGGACGGTGCGGATCTGGGCGACGAAGTCGCCGAAACTGAATTTTCCCGAGAGGATCTTCTGTGCGTCTTGCTCGGCCTGCTCTTCGTCGACGACCTGTTCGAAGTCCTTCATCAGGCCGACGATGTCGCCAAAGCCCAGGATGCGGCCGGCCAACCCCTCGGGGCGGAACTCTTCGAGCTTGTCGAGCCCCTCGCCCATGCCGAGGAACTTGATGGGGCGGCCGGTGACCTCCTTGATTGAGAGCGCCGCGCCGCCGCGCGCGTCGCCGTCGAGCTTGGTGAGGATGAAGCCGGAGATCGCCAGGCGGCGGTCAAACTCGGCCGCGGTCTTGACCGCGTCCTGCCCGATCATGGCGTCGACGACGAGAAGGATGTTCTCAGGCTTGCAGGAATTCCTAATCTCCTCGAGCTCGCCCATCATCTGCTCGTCGATGGCCAGGCGGCCGGCGGTGTCGAAGAGAACGACGTCGCGCTTCTGCTTGTGAGCAAGCTCGATGGCCGCGTGGCACATCGCCGGCGGCGCGACGCCCTCCTCGTGGAAGACCGGGACTCCGAGCTGGGCGCCGAGCACCTTGAGCTGCTCGACGGCGGCGGGGCGGTAGACGTCGGCGGCGACCAGCATGGGCTTGCGCCCCTGCCTGAGGAGCATCTGGGCGAGCTTAGCGGTGGTCGTCGTCTTACCGGAGCCCTGCAGGCCGACCATCATGATGCCGGTCGGTCGGGTCTTGGTGTCCGAGAAGGCGAGCGAGGTGTCGACCGGGCCCATCAGGCCCTCGAGCTCGTCGTGGCAGATCTTGATGAAGTGGTCCTGGGCGGTGACCCGGAGCCTCTTGCCCTTGGCGTCGGTCGCCTTCGTCTCGACGATCTCGCCGACCGCCTTCTCCCGGACGCGGGCAACAAAGCGCCTCACGACCTCCAAAGAGACGTCGGCCTCGAGCAGTGCCACGCGGATGTCACGCAGGGCCTCGTCGACCACCTCCGGGGTGATCTCGGTCTTGCCAGCCAGGCGGTTGCGGGCTGCGCGAAAGCCCTTGGTGAGAGTGTCGAGCATCGAAAATCGTCCTTCCTTGTGACTGGAGCTTGCTTCCGCCGGCTCGCACAGAGGGCACAACGGCGAGCCAGGCGGCTTCGTCGGCGGGGCCAGGGAGTGGTGAGCCGGCTTGCCTACGAAAAAACAACGCAAGGCGGCGGTTTATAGCACCGGCGCGAACGGCGCAGCAACGCGCTCGTCCGTGCGCTGGTGTGGCCGTCTTGGCGATTGCCCGGCTATGGGGTGACGGCTAGGATTCGCCACCCGCGCGCTCGGTTGCCCAGCTCGGCGATCGCGCGCACGGCGCTCAAGCCGGAGTGGCGAAGCTGGTAGACGCAGGGGACTTAAAATCCCCTTGGGCGCAAGCCCAGCGCGGGTTCGAGTCCCGCCTCCGGTATTCAACCCTTAGCGCCGGCCAACCTGAGAGCCGCCTAGTGGCGACGAGGGGAGCCAGCGCGACCTGAGGCGAGTCGCTCGGTGCGGCGGCCACGTCGCGTTAGGTTGCGGTGTGAGTGAGCGTGCAGGGATGGGCGCAAGAAGAGAAGACAAGCGGAAGATTGCGTGGTCTGCGGACGCTCACAGAGGCGCGCAGGCCGCTGCTCCGACTCCAGCGCACCGGGAGGTGGGGGTCACCATGCATTGGGCCCGCCGTGACCAGGGAGCTTTCGGCCGAGGATGCCCTTTGCGCCGAGTCCCGCTATCCATGCATCCGTGCCCTCTGGCTCAAGATGCCCTTCGGCTTGCCAAGACGCTTGTCCATCGTCCTCAAGCTGACGTGGTCGGGTTCAGCCGAACGGGTAGGTTGTCGAGGAGGTCAAAACGATGGACGTTGCTGATCTTGTCAGGGTCTTGAAGACCGGCACGCCGCAGGAGCAGATGACGGCGGCGCGCGAGATAGGCGCACTGGGAGCCGAAGCAGGCCCGGAAGCGGCACCAGTTCTACTGGAGCGCATGCGAGATGCCCCGCCTGCTCTGCGAATCGCAGCGCGTGAGGCTCTGACCAAGCTCGGCGATGCGGGCGTTCGTGCATTGCTCTATGGCCTGCCGAGCCGCGACTGTGCTGTCGCCCTCAAGGAGATTGCTCCCCAAGCTGCCAAGTACCTGCTCGCTGCCCTCGGAGACCGTTCGTTCCGAGGGCGGGCCGATGCACTGTGGGCCTTGGCGGGCAGCTTGGGAAAAGGCACGCCCGTTCCTCCTGAGGTCGTTGACTGCCTGGCGGACCCTGAGCCCGAGGTTCGGGAGAACGCCCAAAGGCTGGTGAAGGAGCAATGGGAAAGCGTCTACCCTAGCCTTCGGGACCGCCTGCCGAAGGCTGGCCTCGGGGCAGACTTCGTTCGTGAGCTGCTTCTGGAAGACGCGGAGGGGGCCATCGGCCGAGGGGATGAAGTAAGGCTCGGGTTGGTAGTTGAGCGGCTCGATCTCCGAGACGATCACATCGGTGGATTTCTCCTGGGTATTGCAGCCGGAACGGGGCAGGTAAAGATCGCGGCCAACCTGATCGAGAAGGGGGCTCCGAAGGACGCGAAGGCAGGGTGGCCTCTGCAGCACGCCGTCTCGAACGATCAGGTAGATGCTGCGCGATTGCTGCTGGAGAACAAGGCCGAGCCGAACCGGATGGACGAATACGGAGGAAGGCCGCTTCATCGAGCCGAGTCCGGAGGGATGATCAAGCTACTGCTCGAGCATGGCGCTGACCGAGCGGCCAAGAGCAAGGAAGGCCAGACACCCTACGAATCGTTCGTCAACCAACTGAACGAGAGCATCAAACACAGCCACTGGAGGCCCGACGATCTGCCGCAGATGATCGACCTTGTTGCTCCCGCAGGCGCGCCCCTCGCCGCAGAACTGCTGGCGAAGGCCGAGGCCGCGACGAAGAAAGAGCATGACGAAGCAGCCGCGAGGGCTCGGTCCCAGAGGAAGAAGAAGAGCTTGACTCTTCCCAAGCTCACCAACGTCGCGGCGTACTGCTGCCTGGTGATCCAGGGCGATGCGAAGCCCTCGAGCTTCCCATTTTCGCTTCGCTCGTTGGGCAAGAGGGCAGCCTACTGTGAGCTGTTTCGCCTGAAGAAGGCCGATGCCGAGTCGGTGAGAGCCGGGGAGTTGCTGGCTCAGGAAGTCTCAGACCTTCCCAAGCTCGTCAGCCGTGACAGCGGGCTGGCGAGGACGCTGCTGTATGCGAAATCGGTCCTGGACCAGGCTGGTGTTGAGCTTGAGTCGAGCCACGTTGCTGCACTCGCCAAGACCGGAACGGCCTTCGCTCTTCACCTGGCGAGCGGATCTGCGAGAAAACGGGGCGAACCGCTGCGGTCCATTGAGGAAGGCAGGTTTGCAGGGGAGAACGTGGCCGGCAGCTTCGTTGTCACTCTCATCCGCGAGGGCCAACAAGGAGTAAGGCTCTACTCATTCGACGAGCAGGAAGAGAAGGCTGAGGGCGAGTGTGCTGCTGACGTCCGGGTAGAAGACCGGGCGAACCGGACACGGGCGCTAGAAGCCGTGGGTCGATGGCTTCAGGCAAATCCCTTGGCCTCAGGCATGAAGGAACTCATGGTGTCGGAGTGGGGTGAAGGCGAGGAGTACAACCTGCTCGTCCAGCCGTCGTTGTTGTCGGTTCTTGCCGGTAGTGGCGCTGGCCTCGAATACATCCTGAACGACTGAACACGGGCGTAGCCGCTCGCTGGGGACAGGGGCGTGGCGGTGGTCGTTGGGGCCTTTTCCGAACGGAATCTGAACGATCCCTAGCAGCTCCCAACAGACGGCCGCAACTTGCTACTGCGGCTGGTGCCACGAGCGGCTTCTCGGTGCTGGTTCTTGCTGCTCGATGCTGGTGCGCTCCAGAGCTAACCTCGGGGAAACCTGGGCTTGCGGGGATTTACGAGCTGCAGGTAGACCTTCTTGAAATCCCCTTGGGCGCAAGCCCAGCGCGGGTTCGAATCCTGCCTCCGGATCGGTCATCGAGACAGGTCGGTTTCCGCCGTGACGAGCGGTCGACCCGCCGTAGAGAATTCCGTCTTGCAAACAAGGGGACGATTGCGCTATCGGTAGCCCGCGTTCTTGGTCGTGTAGCTCAGTTGGATAGAGCGTTGGCCTCCGAAGCCAAAGGCCCCGCGTTCGAGTCGCGGCACGACCGCTCGAAAACCCCGGGATTTCTCGGGGTTTTCTTTTTGGATCGTTCCCCTTGGTCCCCGGAAATCCCGCCCGGGCTGCTGGTCTTTGTCACACCGGTGTCACAGTCGGCACACGGCGCGAGCGAGGGTAGGGCGGCCGCCGCGCCCCGCATCGCCTCGGGGTTCAGCCGGGCGTAGACGCGCACGACCATCTCGAGCGACTGGTGGCCCAGCCAGTCAGCGATGACCTTTGGCGGGATCCCCTGTTGGACCATCCAGGAGGCGGTCGTGCGCCGCACGTCGTTGGGGCTCAGGCCGGGGATGCCGATGCGGGCTGCCGCTCGCTTGAGGTCGCGCTCGGCCTTCAGCCAGGTGCCAACGATTGGCCCGCGGGCGGGTGCCTCAGGCGTCTGCGCCGAGGGGCGCAGTGGGGCGAGCACGGCGGCGAGCTCGGGATTACGCGGTCGGCGCTCTCGGTCTTGGTGCCGGACGTGAACCAGCCGGAGCTCCCAGTCGATGTCCGACCAGTCGAGCGCGTTCACCTCGGCGGCGCGGGCGCCGGTGTTGAGCGCGACCTGCAGCCAGCGCTGCCGGTGCAGTCGCAGGATCGGCCGCTCGAGGGCCGGGCCGCGTGGGCGCTTCTGGAGGTAGGTCGCGTTGAGAAGCCGACGCGCCTCATCGTGCGTCTGCCAGCGCCGGCGGGGCTTGTAGTTCACCCGGCGCTGGTGGCGGTGCGGGATGCACCGGTTCGGCGGCGAGATGGGCCCCGGCCCGAGCGTAGGCAAGCAGGCGAGATCAGGTGAGTCGGTTGGGCGGCGTGCGAATGCAGCCGGCGCAAGGCGTAGGCGAGTTCGCCTCGTGCAAGCCGGGAGGGGCCAGAATCGCTGATCGGCTCGCCCCGGCACTGGGGTGATGCTGGTGCGGAGGCGGCTTGGCGGACGCACGGAGTAGAGGCGACCGAAGGGGAGCCGGAGCGCAGTGCGTCCGCCAAGGCGAGCGGAGCCGCTGCTGCCCACCCAGCGAAGAGCTGCGGCTGCGCTTCACGCAGTAGGCCAAGCGCAGGCAGTGCAAGAGCGACGGGACGGTCTCGCTGCTCGGCGTGCGCTTCGAGCTGCCCTCGCGTTTGCGGCACCTGGACGAGATCGCCCCGCGCTACGCCGACTGGGACCTCTCGCACGTCTGGCTTTGGGACGAACGCCAACACAAGCCGCTCGCGCGCATCTTCCCGCTCGACAAGCGCAAGAACGCCGACGGCCAGCGCCGGGTGCGCGAGCTGCCGGGGGAGGAGTCGGAGCAGATTGCGCCGCAGGCCGGGCTGCCGCCGCTGCTGCAGCGGTGCATCGACCGCTATCGGGCCACCGGGTTGCCACCGGCCTACATTCCGCTTCCGATGAGGGGTCAGGGCGATCTTGCGGATCGGACTACGAGAGGGAGGGCAGGGACGGTTGAGCGGGCGGGGCCGTGGATGGCAAGCGTCGAATCGACGGCACCGCCCGCTCTCCGGCTCAAGCGGCTCCCGGCCAACGTGGGGATAGCGCGAGTCCAGATCGCCATCGGTCTCGGCCCGCGGCCGGTGACAGCCCCGCCCGACTAGCGCGGGGATTTACTTTGCTCGTCGTCGACGGTTCCGGCCTGCTCGCCTTTCCCCTCCAGACACGTAGGAGTCGGGGACAGCGCGGCCCGGCGAGCCCCACCTTCACGGCAGGCGGCCGCGCGGGGCCCCGGGGAGCGCTCGCGGCGTCCGGGGCCCCAGAGTTCATTCCGCGCAATGAGCGGGAACCCGCAAGTGCTCGAATTCACTGGCGAGGCGTCAGGGGGCTTCGTCCGAATCAGATTTGGGAGGCGAATCCGCGAATCCCTCGACTCCGCGGCTCCCTTCGGTCGCCTGTCGATTCTCAGCAGCATTGACCCCTGCGCGTAGGTTCTTCTCACGAGCATTGCCCCCCCTGGGCTGATGTTTCTCAGGGGCATTGACCCCTGCCCGCGCCGCGTGACTGAGCGGCTATGACGCACGCATCCGGCATCTCGCCGGAGCGGAGGTCGTCATGGCGTTTCGCGAGGTCACGATGCTGGAGATCAAGGAAGTCCTACTCCTTTGGCTGGAGGGGACGGCAAAGAAGGCGATCGCGCGGCAGGTGGGGATCGCCCGCAACACCGTCCGCGAGTACATCAAGGCCGGGCTCGAGTGCGGGCTATCGCCGGAGACGAGCGGAGGCTCGCTGACCGAGGCGCAGCTTGCGGCGGTGCTCAAGCGGCTTCGGGCCCCTCCCGCCGAGTTGAAGCGCGGCGACTCCTGGGGTCGCTGCGAGCAGGAGCGCACGTTCATCAAAGGCCACCTCGACGAGGGCGTGCTTCTCTCGAAGGTGCACCGGCTTCTCAAGCGCAAGGGCGTCCAGGTTCCCTACGCAACGCTCCACCGTTTCGCCGTCAAGGAGCTCAACTTCGGCTCCGCTAAGCCGACGATCCCGGGTCGCGACGGCGCTGCGGCGGGTGGCAAGAGACTGCCTCGCGAGCGAAAT
>ENA-UOOR01000977-UOOR01000977.1-fermentation-metagenome-genome-assembly--contig:-NODE-977-length-36202-cov-13.785183_pt1 | contig 36202 bp, 33 predicted proteins | sample MGYA00245780_ERZ724029 | MGnify/ENA primary metagenome ERZ724029 (study PRJEB28704, sample SAMN03018315) | fermentation metagenome | biome: anthropogenic terrestrial biome; feature: soil; material... | reverse complement strand
AATTAATGTTTAGAACACTTAAAAAGTAGTTCTAAACATATTATACGAGGAGATAGTATAATAGGAAAATATTCTGAAATAGTTAATAAGGTTTATGAGGTAAATACTGTGTATCAATTGATTGGATTTTTAAATGATTTTAAATTAGATTAAAAAAAATTTTAATATGAGGAAAATATTATGGATATGTATCAAGATGGTGTTGAAATATATTGTCTGCCAGACGATGCAAATTGTAAAGCAGACGAGGAAAAAAGAAGTCCTATGGATATAGAAGAATGTCCGATGGGGTATATTAAATGTACAGGAGGCTGTTTTTACTACACAGAGTCAAAGTGAAAGAAATATTATGAATATTTTGTAAAGGAATGAGAGAATGGCAAAAAGACAAGAAACATTAGAGTTAGAAAATGCATTAATAGAAGACACAAAAGAAAAACGTATATATGGCTGCGAAGAGATTACTATAGGTTTTTATAACAATGGCCACGGTAATGAAGTAGTTGACTTTATGACTATGAACTCCAAAGGTATTATTAAGTGCTATGAAATAAAGGTAACATTACAAGATTTAAAATCAGATGCTAAAAAGTCATGGTATGGGCATTATAATTACCTGGTAGTCACAGATGAATTATATGATTCTATAAATGATTGGAATGAATTTGTACCTAAATATGTTGGTATAATTTCAGGATCTTCATTGCCTATAGTAAAAAGGGCACAGAAACAAATTATAGATAAAGATACCGAAATTATGTTAAAAGAAAGTTTAGTGCGGAGCATGTACTTCAAGATGATAAAATACAGAAATGCTAATAATTTAGAAAACCAAAAACAATTAACATCAAAAATTAGGAAGCTTGAGAAAGAACGTGATTCTTATTCTAATAGAGCTTTAAAAGCAGAAAAAATAATTAACAAGTATGAAACCTATAAATCATATAATGATGGTATTGATATTGACTTGGAAGCTATGGGAAATGAGGAATGCAGCAAATATAGAAGTTGTAAAGATAGAAAAGAGCAAATGTTAAATAATCTAAAAAACCAATAATAATTGACATATAATCAAATTTGATGTATTATATAAGCATATATATATTTTATCGATTTTTAATTATTTTATAAGTTTAAAATTCAAAGCAATTTTCACGCCATTTTTTCTTGGCAGTTGGAAGTTGTTTTTTTATTTTATAGATAATAATAAATAGGAGGACAAGTTATGAGAAATACTTTCAAGGTAAAGGTACGAGGATTAGGCGATAAAGATTACATGCTTATTGAAGATGTATCTACTATTACAAGTAACTTAGGTGGCTTTTTACTTACCCTTAAAAATCTTGAACAGAAGCAATTGGATCCAGAAGTAGAAATTAATATAATAGGCAGCGATGATGCAAGTCCATTATCAATTAGAAGATTGGAAGTGGGAATTTCATTTAATTATGAATTGTTTCCTCATTCTTATAATTATGTAAAAACACATAGCACAATAATAAGAAGATGTAATATGTGTAGCAATGTTTTGTTAATTAATTATGATTTTGAAAAGCCATTTCACTGTATGTACTGTGATGTTGAGCTTTTAGAACAAGAAAGTCATGTAGGCGAACCGTGTACTGATATCGAATTCAATGAATTATGCAATGAAGTATTGGCAAAATTACGATTAGACAGTAAAAATTTTTTTTAAGGAGAAAAAAAGATGGAAGTTATTTTAAGAGATGTTGCAATTAGAGATGAAAATTTTGAAGTTATTAATTGGACAACTAATGAAAATAGTCCCAGAGGGGAAGTAATTGATCTTGAGAAGGGTTGGGTTACTGTAAGAACAAACAAAGGCAACATTATTAAAGGATGGGCTGGAGAATTTGTTTTAGCTTAATTTAAAGGAGATATTTATGAAGAAATTAAAAAATATAATTAATTCTTTATTGATAAGATTTGGTTTATTAAAAGAAAAAAAAGTAGTATATATAAATAAACATACTAATGAAATATATACTGATTTAGACGATTACCCATTTTAAAGGTTGAGAATTCAACCTTTATTTGTTTTATATTGACTTTTAATCAAGTTTGGGGTATTATGCTAAAAGGAAGAAGATAAGGAGAAAAAAATGAAAGATGAATTTTTAAGTATAGTTTATGATAACATTCAAAGAAAAGGTATAGAAAATTTAGTTAAATGGTTAGAAGAAGGTTCTGATTTTTATACTGCTCCGGCTTCTACCAAATTTCATTTATCGGAAGAAAGCGGTTTAATAAAACATTCGATAAATGTATACAATCGCTTAGTTAGAGAAGTTAAAGAAGAGTATGGAGATAGTGGTCCATATTCAGATGAAACAATTGCAATTGTAAGTTTGTTTCATGATTTATGCAAGACTAACTTTTATGTTCAAAGCATGAGAAATGTAAAAGATGAAAAAGGTAATTGGACATCAGTACCTTATTATACAATAGACGATAAGCTTCCCATGGGACATGGAGAGAAATCCTTGTATATGATGCAAAACTTTATGAGGTTGACATTAGATGAAGCATTAGCAATTCGTTGGCATATGGGGCAATTTGATGATTCAGCAAAAGGTGGCTCATATAGTATGAATAGTGCTTTTAATACTTGTCCATTGGCGGTTTTATTAAATATGGCAGACTTAAAAGCTACTTACTTAGATGAAGTAAAGAAATAGGAGGGAATAATGAGTAATTTACAAAGAATAGCCAGGTTCGAAAAGGTGTCATATAAGCAATTTAAAAAAGATTGGGTGAAAACTTTTAAAGATATTGAAAGTTTAAATGAAAAAGAAATAGAAGAAACTTATGAAAAGATAACTAAACCACTAAGAGCAACTTCTGGTTCTGCAGGTTATGACTTTTTCTCACCGTTAAATATTGTTTTAAAACCTAATGAAACATTGAAGATTCCAACAGGTATAAGGGTTCAAATAGAGCCTGGTTGGGTATTAGTAGGTTTTCCAAGATCTTCTTTAGGTTTTAAGTATCGATTGCAATTAGATAACACAAATGCTGTAATCGATCAAGATTATTATTATTCAGAAGATAATGAAGGCCATATCTTTTTAAAGATAACCAATGATACAAAAGAAGATGAAATAGTTGATATTAAAATCGGTGTTGCTTTTGCTCAAGGAATATTTCTACCTTTTGGCATTACAAAAGATGATGATGCTAAAGGAACAAGAAATGGTGGTATAGGCAGCACTACAAAAACTACCGATTAATAAGGAGAGTATATTATGGAAAGAACATTTATAAGTTTAAAAGAAGAGTTACAAAGTATATTGCCAGAAGTCCTTATTAAAGATTTGCAGGACAATGAAAGAATTTGTACTACGTGTAATGGATTAGGTGTTATTGCAATACAGAATCCATATGGAATAAAGGGTGATAACAGTCCAGAAGCAAAATTAAATAGATTTCCTTATAATCATCAAGCCTTAACACTTTGTCCTAATTGTTATAATGGAGTTCAAAGAGTTTGCAAATACTGTGGTCAACCAATAAAAAAAGGATCCATAACAAATTGTGATTGTCCTCAATATGTTTCTGAACAAGAAACAATTTTAAAAAACAAATGGAAAGAAACAGTAAATAAGGCACAAAAAGTTACTGAAGAAGAAGTAAAGACTATGCTCTATTGCGAAGAACAAGATAAGTATTTCAATAGTATTGTAGATTTTTTTGAATATTGGGAATCCGAATATGATGAAAAAGAAAAAATGCCTGAAGTATTATGGGTAACTGAAGAAGTAAAATTATCATTTGATGCAGGGAGTATTTTAGAAAGTGCTTGCGAAGAATTGCATGAAGATGCTTATGATAATTGTAGCGTTGATGAATTACAAGAGTTTTTAGATCAGTATGTAGAGAAACAAACAGGCACTACAACATATTATCCTTGTTTTAAGCAATATGTAGTAATAAAAAAGGATTATTATAAGTAAGCAATAATAAAATTTGAACTCTCTATTCTTTTGTATTGAGAGTTCAAATTTTTAGTAGAAGGAGTGAAAATTTGATAATTAATAATAATACATACAGAGTTAAAACAGTATCTATCCTCATTGTTATTATGTCTTTGACAACTCAATTTGCAATAGATTATTTTGATAACAAGAGTATTCCAATAAAGACAGAAGAATCATCAAACGAATTAGTTGATATCAATAATGAGTCTTTTAATACATATAATCTTGCATTTCATAAAGTTAATACCCTACCATTGATATATAAGGATATGCCTGATGAAATTAAAACAATAGAAGTTTATATTATAGAAGTAGTTGATGAGCATGATGTAACATCAAGAAGTTCTTATAGAGAGAGTAACTATTTGTTAAATATAGAAAATCCAGATACAGATTACCACGGAACTGTGGTAACTTTATCAGCTGAAGAAAGAAGACTTGTAGAATTGAAAGTAATGGGTGAAGCAGGAAACCAAGGATTTGTCGGTGCTGCTCTTGTAGGACAAGCTATAAGGGATGGGCTAACCTTTTATAAAGATATAGGAAACTTATTTTCCGCTTTGAGTTATTCTGGTAAAATGCATAGAGAGCCAAATGAGGATGTAATAAAAGCAGTAAATTATATATTCGATGAAGGGAAAAGTGCTGTACAACATCGATTAATATATTTTTACAATCCAGAATTATGCGATAGTAGTTTCCACGAATCACAGAATTTTATAATAGAATATAAAAATCACAAATTTTTTGATAGATGGAACTAACAAATTGACATAAGTGATATTTTGTGATAACATAAAAGTACATTATTTCGTTTAAAATAAACTATTCTATAAGTATGTAAAGCAATCTCTATTTATTTTTTTTGTAAAGATTGCTTTTTCTTATTCAATATTTAATAAATAAAAATTTCAAGGAGGATCAAATGAAGGAAAATTATCGTATTACCTTTATTAGTAAAAGCAGAAGTAAGAGTATTGATATATATGCCATAAGTTCAGATGATGCATTTAATAAAGCATATAAAATGCCAGAAGTAAACAATAAGATATATACAGATATTATGGTTGAAGAAATACCTACAGAGCCGAGCGTTATAGGGATTAAATTCGAGTATACAGATACATACATCAAAAAAAGGTTCCATGGCAATTTATTTATTAAGGCAAATGACGAAGCGGAAGCTATTAAACATTACAATTCGAATTACAAAGGAAAACACTTTTGGTTTAATGCAGGTTTAACAGAAGAGGATGGAAAGTGCATCCGTGGTAATGTGATTGAAACATATTTTGCATCATGTCCCGGATATGATGCCGATGCAACATTATGTTTAAATGTGTTATAAATTAAAATTAAATTAAAGGAGATTAAATTATGAAAAAGAAAATAACAATTTTAGTGGCAATATTTACTTTATTGCTGACAGTGAATGCATTTGCTGTAAATATAAATATTGACGGTGTTAGTGTAGAGTTTACAGAAGATAGCGGTGTTCCATTCGTAGATGAAAGTAATAGAACACAAGTTCCATTAAGAGCGACCATGGAAGCTTTTGGAGCTAAAGTTGATTGGGATCAGAAAAATTATGTTGCTATAGTTGAAAAAGATGGGATTACTGTAAAAGTTCCAATATGGCAATCATATATTTATAAAAATGATGAATTAGTATTTAATGATACATCTGCGATGATTATAGATAATAGAACTTATCTTCCAATTAGAGTAGTTTTAGAAGCTTTTGGAGCTGATGTTGATTGGGATGGAGATACTCAAACCGTAATAGTTACTAAAGGAAGTAGTAAAGAAGAAGATGTTGAAGAAGTGAAAGAAAATAGATATTTTAGTGATACATTCTCTAAATTTGCTACTGTTCTATCAATACAACCAAGAGAAATGTACTACAATGGTGATGATTTAGTGGCAGAAATGTATATATATAACGGAGAAGATACTACAATTTCAAAAATGTACAATTTGAAAATTACAATCAAAGATTCAGATAATAACATTGTAGCTGAAAAAGATTTCGATAATATTGACAACATTAAATTACAATCAGGAAATTATATAACTAAAACTTTTAAATTTGAAAAAAGATATATTAGAATTAATGATGCTGATTTAGCCTTTTGTGGCGTGTACGGTTCGGTAGATTATAAATAATAAAACTTTTAAAATACCTCATTAGAGGTATTTTTTTGTGTCAATTTATTGTATATAATTGACTGAATGTAAATTCTGTGGTATAATAATTTTTGTATAATAATATAATTACAGAGAGGGATGATAGTAGAAATGACAGCTTTGGAACGTATGCATATGTTGTTAAAAGAAAAAGATTTATCATTAAAAAATCTTTCGGCACATTTGGGCCTTGCATATAGCAACGTAAGGGTATGGAAATCAAAACATGAGTATATGCCTATAAAGCATGTAGTTAAAATAGCAGATTTTCTTAATGTATCAGTAAAATATTTGCTAACTGGTGAACCAGAGGAATACACTGAACAATTAACAGAAAAACAAAAAGAATTATTGTCTGATTATTCATCTTTAAATGATGACAAAAAGGTTGAAGTAGAGTACTACACAAAGTTATTATCACATAATCAAAATAACACAAAAGAAGATACCATTTTAATACCGGTTAAAGATTTAAAAGAAATTGAAACTATTAATCCAGATGGGACTCAACCAATAGTTAAGCGGATAATTGAGCAGCTTGAAAAAAGTGGATTAAGCAAGAAAGAATTTGCTGAAAAAATCAATATTTCGCCAAATATGGTAACAAAATGGACTACAACATCTTCTATGCCAAAATTAGAATATATAGAGAAGATATGCCAAATATTAAATACTAATGTTGAATATATAATTACCGGCAAAGGCACTGATGAATCTCACGAACTACAACTTGACAAAAAGTTAAAAAAAGACGAGAAGGAATTAATAAAAAAATATAGAAAATTAAGCAGAAAAGAAAAGAGCAAAATGATTGCTATAGCAAATTATTTCATTAATTCATATAGAACAGAAACAGAGAATGAAAGGGGTGATTGTATTGGATAATGAAAAGACATTAAAAGAACCAATGTTAAAGAAAGTAATGAATTATAAAATACAAATTATATTTGTAATATTTATTTTGATTATAGGAATTAGTCTTATTATTAATCAAAAAAAAATACCGGATTTAGAATCAGAAGAAATAATAGGTGGCTTAAGTTTAAAAGAGTGGGAAGCAATTTCGCATAATTACCTTGAGCATATAACAAAAACTCCTATTATGACAAGTATCCAAATTTCTGAATCAGAAACTATCTATGCAGTTTCAAATGGTAAGGGCGAATTAATTGCTGAATTAAACAGTGGATTTTCTGGTATTTACAAAAATGATTACACTATTGTTATTCCATCAATAGATAAAGTAAATGTTTTAACAGATGTATCTCCATTGCAACAAATTGAATTGTATTTACAAAATAATGATTTAATTAGTACAAATTGTTACTATAAAGATGGATTTATATTTTACGAAATGAATATTACCGGTGAAGAAAGTATTAGGGAATTATATCAAGGAATTCCAAACTTTTCAGATGAATTAATTGGTAAATATATGAACATGTTAAATTCTGTTTATCAAGAAGAAGCTGCAGACAATTTAATAGACACAGGTACAATAACAGAAAGCATTAAAGTGATTAACTCATTAGACAATAGTTCAATAATAGTTACTAATGATGTAGCAATTGGTGATAAATTTATTAATATATTTGCTATTTCATATGCTATAGAGGTAGGCGATTGGCAATTACAAGAGGAATGGTATAATGACGAAATATCTACTGAAAAAGCTAATAATTTAATTGAGGAACTTCAAATAAACTTAAGTTCTATAATAAATGAAAGTGTAAATAAAATTACTCAAGAAACAGAAGATTAATAATACATTGGAGGGAAAAATGTATAAAAGAAGAAAAATAACTAAAGGGCTTGCAATAGTTTTAACTGTCATTACTATTTTGACTATACTTATCAGTAGTTCTCAAGCTTTTGCAGTAGTCAAATACATTGATAATCAAGGTAAAGAAGTAGTCTTGGATGAATTTAGAGATATTAAAGGACATTGGGCAAGAGATATCATAAAGAAATGGGAAGACTATGAAATTATTCAAGGTTATGATGGTAATTTCAATCCAAACAATAACATTCTAAGAAGGGATGTAGCAGTTATTTTGGATAGACTTATGGGGTTAACTGATATTTCAATTATGAATTTCTCTGATTTAGAAACAAATCAGTATTATACAGAACCAATACTGAGAATGGTAGCAGCCCAGGCAATTGATATAAATGACAACAAAATAAGACCTAATGTAAATGCAACAAGGGAAGAAGTCGCTTATATGATATCAAGGGTATTTGGTATTGAAGGAATAAGTTCGCAGTATCATAGCTTTACTGATATTAATCAAGCTTCTTCAAAGTATATTCCTTATATTAATGCATTATATTTAAACGGTTATATAAAAGGCAAAAGCTATTCAATTTTTGATCCAAAGGGCAATATAACAAGAGCTGAGTTAATGACTATGATTGATAATATAATCGGTGGTTATTATACAAAAAGAGGTACATATACAGACTACTATAATGGCAATATGGTTGTAAATGGAAAAAGCATAAGCTTTTATGGCTCACAAATTAATGGAGACTTGTATTTTACACAAGGAGCACAAGGACAATATACTCTTGATACAGTAGATATTAATGGTGATTTAATTGTTCTTGGAAGAAATGTTACTCTTAATTTCCAAAGAAGTAAAATAAAAAATATAGTATTAAACGGAAAAACTACTATAAATGGTGCTGATCAATTAGAAAATATTTATATAAGTAAATTTGCAACAGAGTCAAGCATAACAGGTAACAGAGTAAATAGTGTAACATTAGAACCTAATACAACAATAAATATCAACTTAAATGGGTTTGATAAAAAAATCGAATTAAATAATACAAATAATGTAACAAAGATTTATACAAAGAATGAAATGGAAGCATTATTACTTGATACATATGGAAGATTACCATACGGACCGACTATCACAAATGGCACTACAACTATAGATCATAAAAATGTTATTACATTTAATGACTTTTTAGTTAATGCAGGTGAGAACAAAATAAGTAACTGTTATATTATATATAATAGGGATAATACAACTCCAACTGTCGATGACTATTATAAACGAATAAATGTTTCTAATGATATTTATGACAGTAAACTATCTACTCAAATAGATGAAAAAATAAAAGATGGAGATACCTATACTTTCAGAATATATTGTATTGATAAGGAAGGTATTATTGCTTATAGCACTCCAATTAAATTAACAGGATATGATTTTGAAACAAGTCTTTCTGTATCAGGCACAGGACCTGCAAATGAAAGATTTACATTGAAAATTACTGGTGAAAATATCCCTCAAATAAGTGCTGTAAATATAACATATACTAATAGGGGTTCTTCCCATAATGAAATACCTTTAAGAATTGAGTCAAATACTGTAAGTAATAATAAAAGAACAATGATTTATTCTGGAAATGCAAAGCTTATGGATGGTTTGACTTATGATTTTGGATATAGAATTGTATTTAACACATCGGAAGATTTAGTTAGAAATAACGTAAGGTCAATAACATATAGAGAAATGGATCCTACTGGTGTATATGCGATTTCTACCGGAAATGCAACTACTTTCCAAAATAATAGCGTTACGATAACCAATAATTCAATTATTCCAGGAACATCTAATATTGTTGAAACAGGGGTTGCCTATAATCTATATGAATATGGCGATATTGTAGATGTAGTAGGCGGTGACTGGCAACATACAACAACTTTCAAGGAAGGTGGGGTATATAGCGATAATTATGATACTAAGCTAACTGTAAATCAATATGATGATAAAATATTATACTATGCAGCCTACGCAAAAACCGATAAAGGTTATGCTTATGGAAGTGTAAAATCTATAACCTCTAATGGTGCTCCTTTTGTTTTATCAAATGATTACACTATTTTAGATGATTCAAGCCTTGCAGTATTAATTAGATATTCGAGTTCAGCTAATATTGATATGTATAAAAAAGGCTCAATTACAGGGTTTAGTAGTAACGGTATCGTTAATACAAGGTATTTTGGAGATACATTTAATATAGCTTCAGGACAAAGAAGCAGTGATTATGTAAGCTTAATATTTAAAGACTTAGATTTAGGCGAATATTCGATAAAATATAAGTTATTCAACACATATAACGCAAGTAAAGAGCAAACAATAGAAGCTAATCTAAATAAACACTATAAAATAGATTTAGTTGAGGTTTCAACATATGATGGAGAAACATTATATCAAGTAAATGTTAGCAATAGCAGCTCAAGAATTACAATGAAAGATATAAGGAAAAGAGTTTTAGATAATTACACTGTAGTAACACCTGTATTAGATGCAAACAATAATATTACTCATATTAAAGTTAGAAACCATTCAGGTCAACCTCTTGTTGGAGAATTACAATATAAAGATAACGTAAGAACATATAACTATACAGTTGAATTAAAACTAAATTGATTATAATTAAAAGACTACTAAGGTAAAAACAAGTGGTCTTTTTTTTATGTTTCAAGCCCTGTATTTATACTCTGGTTTATTGACTTATCATCAATTTTGTGTTACCATAATGGTATATTTTTATAAAGGAGTTGATTAGTTTGAACTTTAATAAAAAGTACAAATATATACTGTTCGTACTGATGTTATTGATTTTAACAAGTTCATTATATACATATGCTTCAGTGGCAATTGGCCAATCAGGTCTTTATAGTGGAGACATGGCTATCTATAACCCTTATGGTGGTGCAAAGGCTCCATTTTACAGGGTTGGTTTATTACGTGAAAAAACAGCATGGTATGATGATGTAAATAAAACACAGGCAGATTTAATGAGTCATTATACTAAAAATATACCAACAATAGAGGAAGGTTCAATATATTTTTTACTTCCAACAGATTATCAACATACATTTAATAATAATATCAATAATTTAAGTGTTGGATTGGGTTGGTATAATGCTTCAAATGGTACATTAATGGTTAAGGCAGGAGACACTTATCCTACAGTAAATGAAAGAATAGTGGCTTTGTCTTTAACGAGTTCAGGCAACTCTATATGGGGAAGTTACTTAGGTACAAAAAGTAATCCTCTTTACACATTAAATGGTGATAACGGTTCAAAAAAGATATCAGATTTAGCTAATGGAGCATGGAAAAATGAAATATACAACAAAGTATCAGGTCAATGGAATTCATCAAAAACCTTATGGTCATGGTTTTTAGGCAATACAGGTTCAAATTCACAAACAGCTCCTGCAACTCCAGATACTGTAAATAGAATCAATGCTTTTTGTAGTGCTCCTACAACTTCGCCCAAACTTTGGACAAACGCTGAAAAAGATGAAGTAGTTCGAAGATATTTAGAAATTTTGATGTCTTTATACTCATTGTCTTCATCTGATTCCAAACCATATTGGGAACAGGCTATCAATGATTATTTGTCTGGTGGAAACTTAATGGAAAAACCAGTATCTTTAATGATAGATGTTGGTACTGTATTTACTACTGGTTCACAAAACCATGATAGTACCGTCTCAGTAGACCGTGTGTTAGTAACATTATGGGATACTTTTAATTATATTGGAGGGACAGAGCAAAGATTTAAATTATCCTCCTCAACCCATGAACTAAAAGCTAATGATAATACTAAAAGTTTTATATTAGAAAGCATTAGAGCTTCAATAAATTCAAGCCCTAATAAATCAAGAATTACTGACAAATACGATGCTTATAACATCTTCTCTTTTGGTCATGCAGTATTTTATAAAGACTTTTTAAGTGCTCAAGGAGCTAAAGGAAATGCAAATGCATTAAATTGGCGTTCTTCATTAAATACTTATATATATTCCAATTATCAAACATTGACAGGAGCAGGAAGAACAACAGGATTTATTTTAGTAGGAGCACCTTTTCAGACTCCCCCAAAACCAAACATAAATTTAAAATTAAAGGCTGAACCAGATAATAAAGAAATAACCAACGATACAATTGGTGAACCTGCAACGTTAACTTTAAATATGGCTACTGATAATTATCAGCTGTGGGAAAATACTTTAGCAAAAGAAACAAGTGTTAACGTAGTAATAAATGCTAAAAAGAATGGAGCAACTGCTTCTAACTTATTTGCAACAATTCCCGTTAAAAAAGCAGACTTTTTATTAATGATTCAAGGGAAAAAACCTATATTATTAACAGACGATTCTACTATTAATGAGACTATCGCTGCAGGAACTACAAAAAAACATACTTATGAAATATATATCGATGCTGTTTATGGTGGTAATAATACTACTGTAAAAAGCTCTATAGCAACTGATCCTGCTTCATGGTTTAGACCTCCTGAAGAAGATATTTTGACATGGACTTCAAAGCCTGAATATTTTGCAGAAATTAAGCAAGGTACTCCAGGTAATGAGTTGTTTGAAGCAATGGCAGGCACTCCAACTACAAGACCTCTATATTTTGCAGTAGGTGGTAGTGAATTTATAGTTGATATAGAAATTGAATATGTTCCGAAGATGACAATATCAAGATCATATAATATAACAGCTAATAGTGGCTCAAAAGCTTGTGATTTAAAAGGGACTATAGCATGTACAGCTGTGGCATGTCCTGGACACGGAGGGGGTAAAGATACACCACCAACTTATTGTAGTCATCACGGTTGTCCGCAAGGAATTCATTATACATGTGGCTCATGGCATACAATAAGTGAAAGTGCAAATACATCATTTTCAACTTCATATTCATTTGATTATTATAAAATAAGAAATGCTAAAGTATGGCGATTAGAGCGTGGTTCTGTAGATGGGATGACAGAAGTTACAGGAATAGAAGAGATTAGTACTTCTGTAGTGCAAACTCCAACAACATCTTATATGGTAGGAAACAGCAATGCTGCAGGAAATAGAATATTTTATGAATCAAAATTAAGTCCGGCATTAGGTGCTGTCAATGCAGATAGTTTTACTGGGGATGCTAAAAATTGGGGATTCTCATATGAACATCAAGGCAAATGTACAGCTCAATTAGCAGATGAACAAAAAGCAGTAGCGGATTGTTCAAACGCTTGGAAGGAATCTACAATAGATGTTACTGTAGTTTCTGATTATTTGATTCTTCATACAACTCAAGGTGATATTCCTATTTTTTATAATGAAAGAAAAGCAACTGGCTTGAAAGTTGGGGATAACTATACATTCCCTTCAATAACTAAAGAAGATGCATGGAGTAATGCTTCATCAAGCCCAGGAACTCCACATAATTTTTCATTAAGTAGTTCTGTACCGGTTACAGGAGTATCTTATTCAGCAGCTAATTATTCACAAGACATTATACCGATTAGTTCTTATAATGGGAAATATAATAATGTAAATACTAAATATAGTGCTTACAAATCCTCCCCAAGAATGAAGCAAACAGTAATTGAACGTTTAGGACAAGCTAAAGGCACTTATACTTTCAGTAGGCCTACAAAAGCTTTATATATAGTAAAAAGTGGTATAGATGTTATTGATACTATTCCAAACAAATCATACAGAACAGGTGAAGCTACAGTTTATTACAGAACTGTTGTTAATATAGGAAATACTAATTTCGGAAAATACGATTATGTTAAGCAACCTATGTTAAGCAATGCCTTTGGAGCTAAATTTGAAGAAATACCTTATTCTCCAAATCATTCAAAGGTTAATGATATAGTAATACATAATCCTGTATCGTCACAATTCGGACAAATAATAAGTCTTGATGATGATAGAGATCAAAGAATAAATAAACCTATATCGGCAGCTGAATTGCAAAAAAAGAAAAATGGTGCATGTCCCAAAGATCCTGGTGAATGTGAGTTTAGAAGTTTAGATTGCAAATTTATAGGTTTTACAAAAGTAGCAGATTTTGACTTTACTCATGGTGCTATAAATAATGTAACAAATAAAAGTTATACATTGCCTTCAGGTTTTACTTTGGAAAACGAAGGAAAAGTTGGTGATGGTCAATATTTGAAAGCTTACGGACCACAATGGACAATTCCATTATCAGATTTAGGAATAACAAGAGCAAACACTGATAGGGTATTGGTAGAAATGGATTTTTATAAGCCTGATACTACCTATAGTGGTGGTGGAGCAGTTATTGTAGATTTTTTAAGCCCTAATGGGTGCTATGATTTTTGGATTCCTACAAATAGCACAACTGGTAATTGGAATACAGGTAATGGAGTTGAAAGAAGATTAAACAGAAATCTAATAGATGAAAAAATTACTATAGGGTTTGAGTTTAATTTTAATAACATTGATAGTAGTAAGGTTTTTATAAACGGAAAAGAGATAACAAATTATACTCGTGTTAATGCTTCAAGCAGTGTAACAAATAAAATGGGAACTACGATTGCAATTGGTCGTAGTGGTTATCCTGCTCACTATTATATAGATAATTTAAAGATATATAAAGAAGCAAATAATAATGAAAGCTTAGACCATACATCTTCATGCTATAACATACAAGATAACCATGCTACAGAGCGTAGACATATTCATACTGCTGCTTGTTATCAAACAATCGCAGGAAGTGATGGAACTCCTGTAAATTTTGCATATTCAGGCAATGTTCAAACTTACAAAGCTCCTGCAACTGGAGTATATACATTTGAAGTATGGGGTGCTCAAGGCGGTTCTAATAGTAATGCCGGAGGTAAAGGTGGTTATTCAAAAGGTAACATTTCTTTAACTAAAGATCAAACTGTCTACATTTTTGTCGGTGAAAAAGGTGGAGATCGGAAAGACACAACATATGACGGCGGTTATAATGGTGGTGGTTACGGTCGTGGATATGGTGGCGGTGGCGGTGGCATGACATTTATTTCAACCTCTTCATCAGCAAATGCTGCCCCAAAAAACCAATACTACTCAGGTGGAACATGGAATTCGACAGGTGTTGTAATCGTTGGAGGCGGTGGTGGTGGTGCCGGTCCTGCTGTTGGTGGTAACGGTGGTGGTACAACAGGAGAAACAGGTGGAGACAGTTGTGGATCCCCTGGAACTGGCGGTACACAAACCTCTGGTGGTTCAGGTGGTAATAGAAACGGAACTTCAGGTGGACACGGTTATGGTGGTTCAAATACTTCTGGCAGTTCATCCGGTGGCGGTGGTGGCGGTGCCGGATGGTACGGTGGCGGTGGTGGTGACAATGACTACTCATCGTACAATGACAATGATGATTCAGGTGGCGGTGGTGGTTCTGGTTACATCGGTGGTGTAATAGGTGGAACTATGCAACAAGGTATTCAAACAGGGAATGGAAAAGCTATAATCACCCCTCCTTCATCAGAACCTATGACACGATTAATTTGTAATGGAAATACTTTAACAGCTACAGATTTTAATACTCATGTTCACACAGCTGCTTGTACTGTAGATGCGTATGATTTAACAGGCGAAAATACACCGCCTATAATCGTAGACAATTATGGCAATGGTAGTCAAAACATGACACATAATGGATATAATAATCAAGATATATTTGTTGATGGGGTTAATAAAAAAGCCATATCAACAGCAGGTGATGGTAATATCGGTATAGATTTTGCTCCATCATTAATTAATTCAACTCAACATCATATAAGTAATGGTGGATTTGATAGCAATAATTGGAACATATATACAACAGCTCCAGGAAGTAGACAAAGAATGTATTCTGGAACTAATACTGTAAATATACCGAGCATATCAAATAGAACAGTACAAATGGGTATACATATAGGGAATTTAACAGGTAATGGTACTTTTAGCAATTTGAAACTTACTATTAATGGTACAGATTATACCCTACAAGGTGCTGTGAACAGTAATTTAATTGAACCGTTAGTATTAATAAAAAGCGGGTATCCAAATCAACCTTCATATAGATTTCCAACTCCATTAAATTTATATAACGGTGGAAGTTCAGGTAGGGGTACTTGGTCTAACGTAACAATTTGGTTTAAATTAACTAATGCAGCAACATTAACAAGAATTGCTGTCAATAGTGATGTAAATACTCAACCAGGTGATGGTATTTCAGTTCACTCAAGTACAAGTAAAATTACTTTGGGTGAAACATATGGTGGCGGTCCCAATACTACTCAAAGTTTTAGTTATACTGGAAATGTTCAAACTTTTACAGCTCCACAAAAAGGAAAATATGAACTTGAAGTATGGGGTGCTCAAGGTGGACAAGGTAGAAATTATGAAGGTGGATTAGGTGGATATTCAAAAGGAACCATATCATTAAATAAAAACCAATCTATATATATTGTTGTAGGTGGAGAAGGAAAATCAACAACTTCAAATGTATCATTAGATGGTGGATATAATGGTGGTGGAGGTTTAAGTAGTTCTTCAAGAAATTCATACCAAAGAGGTTCAGGTGGTGGTGCAACTCACATAGCAACAAGAACAGGATTATTAAGTGCTTTGAGTTCATATAAAAGCAATGTTTTAATAGTAGCAGGTGGTGGTGGTGGTTCAGGAACATATGAAGAAGGAGGAAATGGTGGTGGTTTAAACGGTCTTAGGGGTGATGGCTCTACCGGAACATCATATAGTGGTAGTTATGGTGGCGGTGGTAGTCAAACAATTGGTGGAAGTTATTCTACTACAGGACAATCTAATTCATATGGTACAAATGGTGGTTTTGGATATGGTGGTCATTCAGCAGGTGGAGGTTCTTCATATGCCCCAGGTGGTGGCGGTGGATCTGGTTGGTATGGTGGTGGTGGTGGTAATTCTGGCTCGCCATCTTCATCAGGTGGCGGTGGCGGTGGTTCTGGTTATATCGGTGGCGTAATAGGTGGAACTATGCAATCTGGAGTTCAAACTGGAAATGGTATGGCTAAAATAACATTATTAGAAGCTGAAGAAGAAATAAAAAAGATACAAGCTTGCGGAAACTTGCCATTAAATGCTCATGTATGCAATGGAGTTTTCCCAACAAGTTATATGCCATACAATTCAAGAGCTACATTATTATCAGGGACAACTCTTAATGGTAGAGTAGTTATAGCAGATAAAGCAAATGAAGGAATTAAAAGTACAAAATTAACTTTAGCAGGAGCAAATTATTCAGTAACAGTTCAAGGTGGAAATTTACTTGTTGGAAAGCCTATAGTTTCATCAGGTAGCACTGAATTTGAAATCACTAAGCAAATAGTAACAAAAGATGGCAAGACTGCTATTTTTGAATTTACAATTCCACAAGCTACTTCAAATGTAGAAATATCATATTTAACAAAAGAAAATGGTTTAATGCAAATAAGTGAAATGTATTTATCAACTGTTCTTGAAAATGGAGAACATGTACCGTTTGGAAATGCAAGGAAATGTACTACAATTAAAGTTTTAAGCTGTGATGAACCTCATCATTCAGGTAATCATTATGATGCTTCAAATACAATATGTTATCGTAGTTGTTTTGATCTGCATTATCAAGAATTTAGTAAGTACGATACAGCTTCACTAACAACAAAATATAATACAATATTAGCAACATTACCAACTAACTATCAACAACTTGTAAATATGTCAAAAGACTTAGGAATACATAGTCACTATAATAGTTTCCCTACAAGAATCGATACTGTAAGTAAATTAAGGGATGTCATAGCAAATCATAGGCTATATCTTCAAGAATTAGCAACAGATGCATTAGCTTATAACATGAATATGTATGAAGATATAAGCGTTAATTCAAGTGGTAACTTTGTGATAAATAATAAAGATTTATGGAGAACTAAGATTGCTGAAGCAAAGAGTAGAGCATTACATAATCTTGAGACTCCACCACCTGCGGTTGCAGATGGAACATTTAGCCCTGGAAACTTTATAAATCTTGATTACGGATTTAGGGTGTATTATCCAAACAGAGGGGATTTTTCGCAAAGGCCTACCATGAACGGTATCTCAACATTATCTTCAACAAGAGGTAAAGGATATGTAGATTTTATGAATACAACTGAATGGATAAAAGACAAAAAAATAAGATTTGAATTTGATGTTATCTATGAAGGAAAAATGTATTTAGCAGGAACATGGATTTACCTACCTTTTAGAAATGATGAAAAATTCTATGACTTCTATAGTCCTTTGTCAAATGATGAAGCGAAAGCTGCAATGGTCGAATATGAAATGATAGGTATAAATGCTCCTTATGGTAACAATGACAACACATCTGCAACAAATAGAATGAGGAAATCTGATTTTACATCAAAACATGGTTCTTACAAACAGACTTTTATAGATCTTGTAGGTAGAATAGGCAATTTAATGATACTTGACACAGATGATTATAGGTATTCTAATCTGTTCAAATCAGAAATATCAAATGAATGGATTGTAGATGGTATAGTTAATAAAGTTGACCAAGGTAAACAAAAAAATATAATGTTCTCATCAGATGTCGATGTTAGAATGATAGGGTTAGATGAGAATATGAATTGGTTAGATACTTATGGAACAACAAATTGGGCAAACAAAGAACCTATGAATATGCCATTAAACAAAGATTTAAACAACATTAGTGCATTGCTTAACCAAAATTTAAAATTTGGTTATAACATTTATGGAAGTGTACAAACTATCGGTAATTATAGAAACATATTACAAATTGTCCCTTATTATTATAGCTTAAACTTAGAAACAGGGATGGTAACTCCGTTAGATGTATACATCAGACAAGATAGCGAATACAAACCAATAAATAAATACGGTTATGTAACAAGTAATGCTGAATGGATTCAAAAAGAAGACACCATTTATGACTATATAATAAATTTAAACTGGATAACAGAGCAAGAAAGAAGAAACTATTCTGAAATAGAAAAAGTTATTAACGAAGGAAACATAACATCTGGTATATTAGGCATAAAAGATATTTACGCAACAACTGTTACTCTTGTAGAAGGTGCATCCGGGGGAACAAGTGGTTACAAAATAGACTACGATATTCCTATGGGTGATACTTATCAAATTGGAAATGCACAATTCTTAAACTTAGGTAGTAAAGCAAGGACTTTCATTGGTTCAAGTAAAACTAATGGTAGAAATAATAATCCTAATATAGCTTTAACAAGTAATAAGATAGCTGAACATAGATTTGCTTTCCAATCACAAAGATGGCACTTTACAGTAGGATTACCTTCTTCTTCAGTATTTGTAGCAAGTAATGTAGCTCCTACTGAACAAGAAATTGATAAAATTATGAATGAACAAAATGTTATTCTATCTACTTTACAAGTAATTACTATCGGTGAACACTATGTACTGCAATTAGATGACATTAAAACCAATACCGTTACAGCAAATGGAAATACTTATGTACTTCCACCAAATATAGCACAGAACAATGAAGTTGTTATTGCTGTATATGATGCACAAAATAGTTCGGTATATGATGTAGAAATGGAAAAACAATATTAATTTTCAAGAAAGGGTAACTTAACGGTTATCCTTTTTTTGTTTCAATTATTATTAAAATATGCTATATTAGTTATAATAATATATATGTTTTGTATATATCGTAAAAAAATAGAAGAAAGGATGAATTTAATGAGTTTTTTTACACATATAAAGAGTTTAGATAATAATTTTATTAGTGAGATTATAAATAATGACTTAAATAAAAATTCAAAGAGAGCAAAGATATTTGATGTATTAGTTAATAATGACTACTTTTTGGTTGATGAGGTAGAGATATCTATCCCTGGAGAAAATAAGTTGTTGGAATATTCGGATTTTATTAAGTTGTCTAATGATGATAAAATATTTTTTGATGATAAGTATAAGAATTTTGCTAAAGATGAAACCGTTGATAATTTAAATGCATTATCCTATATTAGCCAATTGATAAAAGAGAATCCGGATGTTCAATATTTTCAATTTGTAAAAGGACAATTTAAAAAAACAAGAGTCAAAATTTTGATTGAAGATACGGTAATTATAACAAATAATATTGGTAAAGATGAACTTTTAAATTTATTATTACAAGATAAGTATGAAGTAATTTCTTTACAAAATGATGGAGATATAAAGTTATATAAGTTAAGCTTTAAAGAAAGGACTTTGGAATTTTTCAATAAAATATCTAAAGAAAAGCCAAAAACAAACGGATCTCAAATGAAAACAATTAACAAGAACTATAAGGAATACAACAACTATTTCTACTCTCCAGAAAATGTTACCTCGCTACTGAATATATATAATACATTTACAAAAAAAGAGCATGAAATCTTATCGTTGATGATAAGTCTAAAATCAAACTCAATTGAGAGAGATTTATTTATTAAGCAGAATTATAAGTTTTTAGAAAAACACAAAGAATTGTTTCCAATGTTTGATTGGCTATTAATTAATTACAATTACTATATAACAGAATTAAACGAACCATATGTAATAAACACTGATTCTAAAGAAGAACCGTTTAACAGCATAAAAAAAAGGTATAACTTGTTTTATAATCGAACTCAAAAGATGTTAAGATATTTAAATAGTCTTAAACTAAAGAAAGAAGTAAAGCATAATAAAGAAAGGTCAATAAAAAATTCCATTGAATATAAAAGAAATAAGAAGTATATAAACTCTTTGGAATATCAATGGTTTGTAAAAAATGTTAAGCTAATTCAAGAAAATGACACATTGTTTTTCAACATAGAACCAGGGTACGATATATCAAATACTAAAACAAAAGATTATTTTAATAAACGGATAAAAAAAGCATTTACTAAGGTATTAGATAGAAATACCATTGAAGGTATACATGAAAATGTTAATATCCCTGAATTTAAAATGTCTTCTTCTGTGAACTATAAAGATTATAAAAGCATAATTAAAAGAACAACTTTTCCGGTTAAGGTTAATAAACAAATAGAAAAATTAAGATATTCAAATTTAACTAATTTTATAACAAATTATGATGATGTTGATTATTTGTTCTTTAAAGAAAAAAATAAAAGTGATGATATGAGACTTGTCTATTGCATAACACACGATGGGACAGTTGTATATACAGCAAGAGTAACTTTTACAGAAGATCATAAGTCAATAGAAAATATTGCTTTTATATTTAAGAGATACCCTACGTTTGACAATAAATATAAGCCAGAGGGACTATATCATGCGAATATGAAGTATATCATGGATCAGTCAGAGTTAAATGCAAGAGAAATTTTAACGACAATAATATTAGGAAATATTTAGATTATATAAGTTAAGGGCAGGCACATAAGTTCTGCTCTTTTTTTATGCAAAGATATATTTATATATATAAAACCATCCGGAACATGTGGGAATTTCGTTGTTTTGCATTGACGATATATCAATTATGTGGTATATTGTAAATAAAACGGAGGTGTGCTTTTTATCATGAAAAAACACGAATTAATTTGTAATGTTGCAAATCAAAACACTAAATCAAAGAAGGCTGTGAATGGATTATGAATGTTTTTTTAATAAGCGTTATTATTGGAATAATTATTGAATTTATTGTTATTTTTTTTGTATTTCGCTTTAACTTTAAAGGAATTAATTATAAAGGCAAACTAATTAAATCTTCAATAATCGGTATTGGTTTAATATTTGTTTTAATCATTTCATTGTTAGCTACGAAAGCAGTTGGTGTATTAAATATTCCCACGCAGAAGGCTTTAATAGCCAAAATAAGCACAGACACAGACGATTGTACAATAATGGTTGATGTTGATAAAAATATAGTATTAATTGATTTTAATGACTCAATACAAGATGTCGTTCCATTAACCAAACAGGCAAAAAGTAATAAATTCAAAAAAGTTATGGAATTACCCGAAACCGCATCAATTGAAAATATAACTTTGAAAGAAAAATCAAGTGAAATTACGTGGAGATCAACTCTACTTACTTCCGCAAGTTATATAAACTTTTTAGAAACTGAAGGATTTAATAAAGTTATTACATATTCTACTCCAGATTTTATTGAAATTTACATGCAAAATGAAAATGAAATAAGAAGAATAATATTGACAGAAACTTATTTAATAACGTCTAACATATTTGATAATTTAATAATTCCTTCAATAGAAGAATTAGTTAATATTTGCATTATAAACTTTGAAAATACTTTATGAGAGGTTAAAAAATGAGAAAAGGAAAAATGATTAAGGTCGTAATATTTACTATACTTATACTTTTATTAGTTGGGGGAGTGACATATAAATTTTTAAGTATGCAGCAAGAAATAGCAGTTTTATCAAATCAAGTACAGAACTATGAAGGAATTGGGGAAAGTCAACAATTAGTAACAGCATATACATTAGCTGTAGACGTTAAATCCGGGGAATCAGTAAAGCAAGAACACCTTGTTCCTTATGACATACCTTTAGAATTAGCTAACAACATAGTTAATTATTCAGAAAATTTAGAAAACTTAGTTTATAAGGTAAACACAAATACAGGAACTATTTTAACTAAAGATATAATTTCTGATGAAATACTGTCTAACACAGCAAGATATCTTGACGTAGTAACTGATATTCAACCTATAGGCATAGAAGAAAATGATTATGTTGATGTAAGAATTAACTTACCTTTTGGCGATGATTATCTAATTATGACACATAAAAAGGTAGTACAAGTTAATGGTGGAGTTTTAAAACTATTAGTTGATGAAAGAGATATATTAGCACACAGTTCCATGGTATCAGATAGGTATTATTATAGTGGAATGCAAGTATATGTAACCTCTTATGCTGAAGCAGGCACTCAGTCAGGATTAGAAAATTACTATCCTATATCTGAATATGCAATATCTTCTATGTTAGTAAACCCAAACATTGATATAAATGAAACTCAATCAAATCAAATGATAGAGCAACGAAAATTATTTGAAGAGAGTCTTAAGTTAACATTAGAAGAAGACAATAGAGCCAATACTCCTGCTGAAAAAGCTAAGTTAGTTGAAAACGGAAAAAGAGTTCTTGAAAGCAAAATACAACAAGGGCATCAATATAGACAAAGATTAATAGATGAAGCAGCAAAAGAAGCAGCAAAAAATAACAGATAACAGGAGGAACAAATGAAACGAATATGTTTAGTTGGGCCTATTGATAAAAGAATTGTAATTTATCCTTTAATAAAGACACTGATGTATAGTCATAATGCATTAATCATAACTGATGATGGTTCATATAGAAGAATATTGCCTAACTATGATTCTAACGGAACTATTGAACATGTAGGGGTAATTACAATTCCGGATGAACAGCTAATAGACGAAAAATATATACTTGAAAAAATAGAATTTTCTGAAGAAGACTTAGATTATATTATTTATGTTACCACAAATAGAATAATAGATAACTGCGATCAAGTTATTTATTTTAAAGGTAGTAAAAGTAGTTTTTGCACTGATGAATTAGATGAAAAGCTAACAGAAATGGAAGTCGAACAGGTCATAATTGATTTAGAAGTGCCAAACTTAAAGAGTAACAAGCAAATTAGACTTGGAATGGATGAATTTCATTATTTATATACTGTAGAACAGAGCAAACAATTTCTTAACATAAAAAATAAAAAACTGTTAGGAAAATTAGCTGTAATTATTTCTTTCATTTTAGATATTACACAAAATAATGTTATATCACTAATGAATAGAGCAACAAAATAAAGGAGGTATCTAAAATTGAGTATAGTAATATCGGTTTTCTCACCACAAGCAAGTAATAATGGTACAACCTTGTTATCGATGTTGATGTCTATGAATATAGCATGTACAAGAAAAAGGGTATGTTTAATACACGCAAATAAAGTTTCACCTGAATTTAAAAAATATTTAGGTTTAAAAGAAATAGAGAATAGTATGTCAATGGACCAGGTAGCAAGGCTAATTAGGGGAGAAGCATTACAAGCACAGCAATTGAAAAATTATAGTCGGCAAATAGATGATATAGATTTCCTTGATGTTATTTCTAATAATGATGATAATTTAAGTCAAGAAAATATGAATATAATAAGAGACTTTATCATTAATCAAGATATTTATGATTATGTAGTTATTGATTTGGATTTAGAATTTAATAATCCTACTGCAAAAGATATATTGAAAAAGACTAACATTGTTATTTTAAATATTGGACATAGCTTGAAAGAAGCAGATAAGTTTAAGAAAATAGAAAAAGATTTTAAGAAAATGGTAAACAATGCTCCTATTTTAAGAGTTGTTTCTAAATACAATGAAACCGCAGGAAGATTGCAGGACTTTGATAGATACATAGGAAATACCGGCATAGTTAAAACCGATAATATTCTTGGAAAACTTAACATACAAAAACCTATAAGCTTTAAAATTCATTATAACGCCTTTTTAACATGGGGCACAAACAATAATAAACTGCCTATGGTATTTAAAAACATAAGAAATAAAGACAATCGTATTGTAGAAGTAAGTAATGATCTTAACGAATTGATGACATATATTTATAAAAACAGTGTAGTAGTGCAAAGATTGAAAAACGAAAAAAGAACAGTTGTTGAAAAAAGTAATAAAAAAGATGACAGTATAAGAAAAAAGTTTTTTAGTAAAAAAGATTCAACTACTGAAGAAGACTTAAAAGAAAGTGAAGAACTTATAGAAGATCCTATGGATGAAAAAGAAATAGGTGGTGAAAAGCTTGCTCAATAATTTAATAATATTTGGAAGTATGTTTATTGCTTTTGTATATTTGTTTTTATACTATCAAAGAAGAAAAAGACAAATGATTAAATTAGCAAAAATAGAATATAATTCTCTTGATGGCTTGGTAGAAGAAGTTAAAGAGCATATGGTTGATTTAATTCGTGATGATTACAGACCAGGCATATCAAAATCAGAATTTGATGCAGTATATAAGCAAAAAGCATTAATAAGCAATGCTTTAAACGAATGTATCTATGGTAAAAATAACGAAAAGGCACTTGTAATAGAGTTAATTCACGACTTTGTTAAAAAGAATGTTGAGCCTTCAAGAGTAAAAGAATTATTAGGTTTAGACTTTGATCCTACTCCTACAATTAAATTTGAAATTCTATTGTACTATTTTAAGAAAAAATCAGAAAAAACAAAATATGCACTTAAGAATTTTATAGGTAAATATAATTTAGATGAACCAAGGCAATTAAAAAGTGGTACAAGTAAATATGATATGACTTATTACATAGATGAAAGTGATATTAACCATGCTTATGAAAGCGAAAATATAGAATTAACAGAGAATGAACAATCTGAGGTATTAGCAATTCTTATATATCAAAGATATAAGGGTATGGGATTAATAGATACTATAAGAGAAATGGATATTGACGGTTTGACTTGCGGTACAAGTGGTTCCATATTGACAAACACAAACGACTCTGGTGAAGCAAGAGAAAATTTTGAAACAGCTAACAGAGGTATATGGTTATTCTTTGAAGGTAAATACATTCATTTAAGATTCTTAAACTATGAGAATGAGGATGAATTAAAAAGAATAATCCAATTAGTTATAAAGTATGGTAATCCTGGAGCTTTAACAGCAAAAAAGGGATATTTAATTAATACTATGTACGATAAGTCAAGGGTACTTGCAGTAAGGCCACCGGCAAGTGAATATTGGGCGATGTTTATAAGGAAGTTTACAGTTAAAAATCCTACTCCTGAAAACTTGTTAAAAAAGGAATATACAAAAAATGCAGAGTTACCTATTAAGTTAAGTGAGCTTTTAATGAGAGCGAAAATCACAACTATGACTACGGGTATGCAAGGCAGCGGAAAAACGACATACATGAGTAGTATCATACGTTACATCAATTCTACATATACAATTCGTGTCCTCGAAACAGCTCCAGAATTGTATTTGCGTGAGCTATACCCGGACAGAAATATTTTATCGGTAAGTGAAACAGCATATTTATCAGCCGATGAATTACAAGATGCTTTGAAAAAATCAGACGGTAATGTTTCTATTGTAGGAGAGGTAGCTACGGATGCAATTGCAGCTAATATGATACAAATGGGCCAAACTGCTTCAGAGCAAACAATAGCTTCTCATCACGGTATTACTACAGAAAAGATGGTTTCGTCTATAAGAAACTCTTTGGTGAAAATTGGATTGTTTAAAGATCAAGTATCTGCAGAACGTGAAGTTACTTCTGTTATAAAAATAGATGTTCATATGGCAAAATACAAAGACGGTAGACGTTATATGGAAAGAGTGACAGAAATAGTACCTTTGGCTGAACGAATTCCTTATCCTGAAATTGATGAAAACGACCTTCAAGGTTCTTTTGTAAAAATTACTAAAGATTACTATGAAAGAGTAACAGACAGGGCTACATATTATACTCATGACATCATTAGATACGACTTAGATACAAATATATATTATGCTGTTGATATGTTTACAAAAGAAATGGAAGACAAAATTAAATACAATCTTGAACCTGAGCAACTTAAAGAATTTGAAAGTTTTATGGATAAATACTGGGGTGAGAGAATTAATGACGAAGGTAAGTGTACTAAAGGTGGAATAATTCATGATTATGATATTGGGAAAATAAAAGAATATACAGCGATATCTTATGAAGAGATTATTGATAATAACGAAGAAATTATATTAGATTTAGGTATCAATGAACAGTTTGAAAGGAGTGTTTAGTATTGGCAACGGAAGTAAAGCTATTTATAGGTGTTGGAATATTATTTTTTGTTGCTATTATAGTAATACTTGTAGATTCTAATATGAAAAAACAAGGGAAAACAATGGACCAAATGTATGGAAAAGCTTATACATTCTTTGTGAATTTTCCCTTGACTTCAGAATCTATATTGCGAATTGAACAAAGATATAAAACACTTTCAATTTATAAATTAAGTGATATCCAGATCCTTGCAGCACAAACATTTGTAATTTACACATCTATATCATTGGGCATTGTTGTATTATCATTCTTTTTGTATTCAAATGCTGTTTTGATATTAATGGCTTGTGTTTTTTCAATGGTATTAAAAACAGTTTTAATAGATAAGAAGCTTGATAAGGTAAATTTAAAAGTATTAAGAGCCTTAAAGCTGGCTGTTTCTGCTATTAGGCAAGAATACTTAAAAACAAACAATGTTACAGAAGCATTAGAATCAGCTTCAGTTCCTAAACTAATGGAAAGGCCTATAAATGAAATACATAATATACTAACAATGCCCAAATCAAGTTTACGATTAGAAGAATTCTTTGCTTCTAATCCTTTTAGAAACTTAGAAACTCTTGCAAGTGTTTGTTATAACATAAATGAGTATGGTGATACCATTAACCCAGACAAAAGTTCAAGTTTTGTAAATGCTTTAACCATGTTATTGACAGATATAAATAAAGAAATAGAAAGATTGGCTAAACAAGAACAAGAGTTTAAATTTTTAGAATATATGGCTTTAATAATGGTTCCAGTTATACCATTGCTTGAAAAAGTTTTTGGTGCTATGATTCCGGCATTGGCAGTTATGTATAATGGGGTAGTCGGAAACTTAATTAGATTAATAATTACAGCTGTAGCAATTCAATATTATTTGAAAATTGCAAAAATTAATATGTCAGAAGCAATTAAATTGGATGATAGGACTGTATGGGCTGTTAAGTTATTAGAAAAACCCAGATGGAAAAAGTTTATAAAAAACATAGTCCCCAAAACAGGAAATAAGGCTATTAAACTAAGGTATTTAATAAATAATTCATTAACACGAAATTCCGCAGAAGCTATATATACAAAAAAGGTCGTTTATTCAGCTTTAGCTTTTATTGTAACACTTATTGCATTGTTAATATCAGTTCCTATAGCTGAAGATGTAATTTTAAATAATACAGCCCCTATGTCTATAATACCTAATAATGATATGAATGAATACAAAATAGAAGAACTTTTAGCATTAGACAAGGAATTTCTCGCAGGAGCTGAAGCAATATATACAAATGATAAAGCTATTGAAGCTTTAGTGAAAAGCCATTTCCCCAAGTTATCAGAATTACAAAATTTAGATCAAGTAACACGATTAAAAGACAAGAGGGACAACTTATCAGATACATATTTTAAATGGTACTACATTATAGTTTGTTATGTAATTGCCTTAATTGCATGGAACTCACCAAATAAGGAGCTTAAGGAAAGAATTAATAAGATAAAAGAAGCTTCACAAGAAGATTTTTTACAACTACAAACATTAATAGCAACTTTAATGTACGTTAATTTAGATACTATGGATATTTTAAAACAAATGTACCAACAATCAAGAATTTATAAAGACGTACTTTTGTATTGTTATCATAGTTATCCATCTAATCCAGAAATGGAATTAGAAAGGTTAAAATATAAAGTGAGTATTCCTGAGTTCAAGAGATTGATTGACAAGTTAAAAGACAGTGTTTCTAACATGTCTATAAGAGAAGCATTTAGTGATTTAGAGATTGAAAGAGATTATATATTATCAATAAGAGATATGGCAATGGAATATTCATTAAAAAGAAAAAAGATATATTGTTCAAAGTTATGCGATAGAGTTCGTAACATGGTAATAGCAGGTGAAATTATTTTCCCGATGCTCACATTAGGCTTTAGTTCTTTATTGGAAAGCATGACAGCACTATAATATATTAAATAAATTTGCACAATGATACCTCGTATTTATTGACATATGTATAATTTTGTGGTATTATAACAACAAGAAATGAATAAAATAAAACTTTGAAAAGGAGGAAATAGTTTATTATTATGTGAAATAAAAAAATCAAATTATACGAATATAATATACATAAATAAACTATTAATTTTAAAATGGATGAACAACCGGTAAAAGCAATGTCAATGGGAACAACCCTCATGTTTGCAGCAGCAGTATTAGCGGCAGCAATAGGTATATTTATCATAGCAAGAGTATTCCTAAATAATTCATTGAACGATGTAACGGATCAAATCAATGTTGCAAATAACAGTTCTTACTCTGATTATGATCAAACAGTTGTAAGTGGTTCGCAAGTATCAAGTGCATTAGATAATTTTAAAGGTAAAAATACTGCTATCGCTATATTAACAACAGCAACAAAAGAAGGTAATGGAACTCCTTTAACTACAGCACCTTCGATTGGAGGGTCAAGTGATATCGCTAAGGCTTTACAATACAATGCTCACTTTGAATCGGGGGTTAGTATCGAATTTAAAAACGGTTCATATATAGTAGATAAAGCATTTAAAACGACTGATGGTTTAGTAGACTTTAATCACGATTATGCAGGTATAAAAAAATCTGGCAATCCTGAATATATACCACAAACTGCAAGGTTCCAAGCATATTTAATAAAGGATACATCAGGAACTATAATGGGTATGGTATTTAAACAAATTTAACAATTTGACAAGCTGATAAAGGCTAAGGCACAACGCCTTAGCCTTTTTTAAAAGGAGTTAATCAATGTTACGAAAACAAATAGAAGAATTAATATATACTGCATTTTCTCTTAGTGTAGTAGCACTTGTTATTATAAATATAGTTTATCTTAATGGATTAAAATCAGATATTAATCTTCATTATAATGATTTAAATATCGGTATGAAAGCTGTTTCGGAATATAGAGAGTTTAATAAATATGATGCTAACATGCTATATGGAGAAGATATTATTGAAGCTGTTAGATTATATTATAATCAAGACATTGAAATAGTTGTATTACAAGGTGGAACTGAGGTTTTAAGAGTTAACAAAGACACAGTAGCATCTAATGAAAATATAGTATCTATAAGCTCATTACAAGCTAAATTCAACAGAAATGATAAATATTTAGCATTATTAGCGTTTGATATGAAAGATCCAAGAACTATAACAGGTGATGCAAACTATTATAAAAATATTACAAGATACAATAGAATAACTGGCATAGTATTTATAAAACAATAGGTGATTATATGGATGAATCAATAAATGAATTAATAGGAATGGTTATGACAATTACTTTAACAACAGTTATGATAATGTTAATAATAGGATTTGGTATATATTCGAGAGACTTCATTTCAAATAGATATGATCGCCAATCTGAAAAATATGCAACATATCATTATGAAAAAGCTATAAAGTACGATAATACAACATTTACAACAGATAAAATTATTCAGTTTATTCAAAGTAATATCCATGAATTCAATATAGAAGTTCACATAGATAGTTCTAATATATATAAAGCTACAATAGGCGATCAAAATGAATGGTCGGTTTACAGGTGGCAAGAAGTATTCAAATATTATGGCCATGAGGAATTTTTATGTGAAGTGATTGATATAAGTGGCACAGTAGAAAAAGTTTTATTTATTCTTTATTAGGAGGGATTTTTATCATGGATGATCAAGTACAAAAGAATTTAGGTTTAGCAATAGAAATCCAAGGAATAGCTATAATTTTAGGAGTTATGCTAACTTTAATTTTCATTGGCAATGTAATAAAAAATAACATTGCTGAAAATATAAATTCAAACAATGCTCAAATTAGCACATCAATCTTAAATGAATTGCATTATAGTCAGCAAGAAATGCCTACAGCTGCAGCATATAATTTAATTCAATCTCATTCAAGTTCAATTAATTCATCAATATGTGAAGTATGTAATAAAACGATTACGCCAATCGAAAGGATAAATAATGAAATAATACATCATCAAGTAGGCAGTTGTTTAAAAAACCATATGACTGGAAAAGTTATTTTATATGCAGATATTGTATCTGAGGGAATATATGATATATATATCTATCCTAATTAAGAGGTTAATAATATGCAATTAAAAGGAATTTTAAGTGTAGTAATATTTGTAATATTACTATCTGTAATTATGAATACATTAGTAAATGTGTTACCAGATGTATTAGACATTAATAATTACGCTTTAAACAATCAAAATGACAAAACTACCCCAAAAACAAAGGAAACCCTGGACAACTTATCCGGTGATTATAACCACCATTATAATAGATTAGAAACGATATTGGCAATAGCTGTGCAAGATTCTAATGTGCCTACAACTAACGTAATAAGAGTTGGCAGTGAATTAATAAAAATAGACAATAACTACGTTTTGAATAGAATAGAAAATGCAAGAAATGTATATGAAAAAATCAAAGGAAGCTCTGTAAGTACAAGTTATAAGTTTAAATATAGCTTCATTAGACATGCAAATTATCCAAATGGTTCATTTGTTATAGATATAAATTAGAAGATTAGAAGGTGATTATTTGAGCGATTATATAAATACTATTATAAGTATTGCTTTAGCTTTTGTACTTACTGTTGGCTCTGTATTAGTATTTTCAAATGCAGCAGAATACAATACAGCTAAAGTAATGATACTGAATGAAACAAATAATTTTTTAGATAAGGTTACGGATGCTAAAGAGTTTTCTACAGAAGACATTGATGATTTATCATTAGCAGTAAATTCTTATGGCGTAGCCTGTAATGTTAATGTTAAAAGGTTGGTACCTATAACACAGTTAACCCCATTAGATGACATTAATGTTTTATATATCTCACAACCACTTGAAGATTTTAATCAATTAAATGCTTCTGAAGTAATTAAAGTTAGCGTAGAGGAAATTGGTATAAGTCCTTTAAGAAATACAATATATAAATTCTCAGGTATAGAAAATAGAAAGATTGAGTTTTCGGTGCCTGCAGTAGTAAGGTAGATGTTTTATGAAATTATTATATGGAATAATTAATATAATAGGTATTTTCCTTGCATGTTTATTTTTAGTTTTTTTTATGGAATATAACAAGAAATTAGAAGATAACTTTTGGGAATACCACTTAAGAATTGTATCTGACAAAGCTGCAGAAGCTGCTTTTGCAGATGCTTTAAAAAGTGAAAATATAAATATAGATTACATAAACTTAGATTCTGCAGAAGTAAGTCCTCAAAGAAGTTTAGATGTATATGCAGATATGATGTGTCTTGCTTACGATATGGTGCCAACTGATAGTAATAGGCAATTAATAAAAGAGCATATCGCAGTAGCCATATTAGCGACTAATAACGGTTTTTATGTTACTGAAACTGTAGAAGTTGATACAACGAATAGCAAATCTATTAAGCAAGAAGAAAAAGAAGTCTTAAATAAAATGTGGGGCTATAATTATCAAGTTGTCCCGGAAGAAGAACAAAACGGTGGAGAATATACTATTGCATGGGGATTAAAGAGACCATATTTAATGAATATTGATGATTATACTTATGCTTTATCTATGAAGGATGGTTCATGGTTAAGGGCAAGAGAACAGGTTCACGGAGGTAGTTATGTACTTACAGATTTAGAAAGAGGTCCTACATATCCACCAGGAATAGAAAGAGGAAATCTTTTAAGTAAAATAAATGCTGATATAAATGCTGAAGTTGCTTATCAAATTCAACAAAGAAACAAAGTTGTTATAGACGAAGACAAAGGCCTTTCAACTAATATTAATACCTATGCCGGAACATTCTTTTTACCATCGGAACTAACTAATGGAGTCAATACCATAAATAAACCTACTTTCTTAATTCTAATTCAAAATACTAAATTTAACTCTATTAGTAAATTAAGCTCTGTTAGTGCAAGCGGATATAGCATAGGGAAAAAAAGATTAGTTTTAGGATTTATAGAAAATGGAGTGAGATATTATTGTTATGAAGGTCAGCTTCCAAACAATAAAATAGGAAGTATTGTTGATATTTACAGAAGTCCAAAAGAAGCTGTTATAAACGGATATCAAGCCCATTTAGAATACCTGCCTTTACCTTTAAATTAAAGATACAGAAATGTATCTTTTTTTCGAATAGACGTGCATATTGATTGATTAATCTTCAATTTTGTGGTACAATTGAAATAAAAATGAACTACTATTAGAATATATAGAATAAAGTTACAAGAAATACACTTTCAGGGGAATAACAATGAAAAATATATTATTAGTTTATAAATCTACTGACAATATTTTAAGATTAAAAAAACTATCAGATCATTTGATAATGGATAATTTAGATGAGGATCACAGCTTAAGAAGATTAATAATTAAAAAGAATGAGAACTTTAGCAAATCGATAGATGTAATAAACGATTCAACTCATATCATTATCAATTCAAATAGCACCTTTGGTATGCCTACTAAAGAAATTAATGATTTTCTGTATTTTTTAATAGAAAATAAAATTAATTGCAATGATAAAAAAGTTTATTTTGTTATTGATGGTTATTATAAATCAGCGAATCAAGTTATAGATTATTTAGAATATATTTGTATACAATTAGGGTTTGAATTAGGAATTATCGAAAGCAACTTTAGCTATAATGTTGAAATAGAAAAGCCAACTAATACAATTAAAATAGAAGAAATCCAAGAAGTACATCAAAATAAAATTATGCATAATAACGAGAAGACAGAAACAGTACAAGCTGAAGACAACGAAGAAATAATAGTTCTTGAGGAAGAAATTCTTGATATTACTAATGTAATCAATGAAGAAGCAGAAGAGATTAAACCGGAAGAAAAACCTAAAACAAAATCATTCATTGAAGATATGGATCCTTTGTTAGATGAGGTTTACGATGAAATTGAAATCGCCAAAGAAACCTCTAATAATAGAGAAAAAGACATTATCTATATATCAATGTCAGAAGAAATATGCAAGGTAGATAAGATTACTGGTTCAGTAATACCTTTGGCTGAAGGACATGGAAGCATAGTAAAAAAGAACTTAAAAACAAACGAATATATTACTTTTGATATATATATTTATGATAAGGCCATTCAATACTTTGAAGTAATGAAATATTTGCCTGTACAATATGATGTAGAAAAATTAGAATGTATAATATTATCCTCGGAAATTAATAAAGTTAAATTACCAAAAAAGAAGATAGAAGAAGTTAAAATCCCTGAAGTTAAAAACGATGACGTTGTTAATGATACCAAAAATGAAGAAAAACCTTATGTACCTACGGATGATGAGGTAGATGATGAAGTAGACGAAGATGAAGCTCATGAGAGAATTGGTATTGGTGGTTCAATTTTTGGTAAAGCAATTTCAAAATTAAAGAAAAGACCAATATATGAAGAAGATTCATATCCTAAACCGATTACTACACAAGGGGAAGTTATAGAAATAGATGATGGCGATGAAACTACTATTATTAAATCCGTTATAGATGTTGAAAAAGAAAAAGAAAGATTACAAAAGCAAAAAGAAGAAGCCGATAAAAAGAAAGAAAAACAACCTAACAAAACTATGACAGAAGAAGAGTATATTGCTTCATTGCCTGATATTACAGTCCCATACGAAGGAAAAAGAGTTTTAGTTAAATTTGATAAAGAGAATAGTATTGTAATTTTCCCTGATGGAAAGAAAATGCGGATTACAAAAGGTTAAATATTAAAGGAGTCTATATATGAGCTTAGTAAATTACATAATCATTGGAATAGTGTTCTCATTAATCCGATATTTTAAAAAATTTATTTTCAAAGCAATATTTTCAATATTATTATTTTGTTTCTTAATGAAATTCTTCAACTTAGGATTCATATAGAAAATAATATAAGCTAACATAGTAAAGGAGTGATTAATATCAGTAAACAGATAAGTCCCAAACAAGCTGCGATATTTAAGTTTAAGAAATATAATAAGGTTCTCGATAAAGATTCATTTATTCATGCTTGTAGAGACTCATTTGCGATAGTAGAAAATGAAATTACCAATCCAATAAATATGAAGAAATTTTGGTTTGAGGAAGGTTTAAGATTCATTAATAAAACAAACAAAAAACAATTAGACAATTTTATTAAACATATGGAAAAACATTATTCCCATTATTGTCAAATTATTTAAAAGGAGGTTTTATGTCTAAGGATTTAGTATTACATCAAGTTACGGATGCACTAAACAAAAACAATATATTATATTTATATGATATGGATAGTACATTGGAAATAGTATATGAAGACGTTGATTTGTCATTTACTATACAAATACAATATGTGGAAGACCAAAGTATGCTTATATTTTCAACTTTCTTAGGAGAGGTTAATTCGGATGAGCCTTTAGAACTTATTAATAAGTTAAATATTGATATCTTATTAGGGCATTTTGTTTACTACAAAGAACACAATATTACCTGGCACTATTCTACTATTTTTATAGACAACAGTGTGAAAGTTAATCATGAAATTTTCCTGAAGCAATTAGATTTAACAAAACAAATTGCATTAGAAAGTAATTTAATACTTAAATAAAAATAAAACCAAACAATATGTTTGGTTTTATTTTTGCTAATACAAGTCTACAAAATCAGCTGCTATACATAACAAGTCATCATAGTCATGAATCCCTTTTACTCTTTCAGAAAACTCCAATGAATTTAAGTTGTTTTCTCTTAATTTGTTAACAACGATATCTACAATATTATTTATATTAATGCTTGGATTGTTATTTATTTCTAACAAAGGTGCTATTGGAACATCGAATTTATCAAGATATAAATCGAAATATATTTCATCTTCATTCTTATGTTCAATGTCTGCTATCCAACCATTTTCTTGATTATCTTCAAGAAATGTCTCAAATATAGTAAGATTTAAGTTTTCTCCAGGGCCTTCCAGGTAATACTCACAAATTAGGGCACTAATATTATCTATTTCTATATTACTAAGTTTGTTTTTAGATAATATAATAGTTTTTAAGTGAGATTCATCCAAATCAATAGTTAATGAGCAATCAAAATCAACAATCAAGTTCTTAACCGGGGCGAGTGTTTTATAAACTAATCTCTTTAATTCAATTGTGTTGCAATTACTTTCACGTATTGATACATCTTTATAATTGCCATTGCAATCATTAAGATTAACACGTGTTTTGCCTATATACCTATACATAATATGTACCTCCTAATAACTAAATTATATCAAATATATTATATTTGTAAACAACTAATTGACATAAAGTAAAAATTG
>ENA-UOOR01000975-UOOR01000975.1-fermentation-metagenome-genome-assembly--contig:-NODE-975-length-36272-cov-6.715465_pt1 | contig 36272 bp, 32 predicted proteins | sample MGYA00245780_ERZ724029 | MGnify/ENA primary metagenome ERZ724029 (study PRJEB28704, sample SAMN03018315) | fermentation metagenome | biome: anthropogenic terrestrial biome; feature: soil; material... | reverse complement strand
GGGGCGTCCTCGATGGGCACGAGCCGCTCGTCGAGCAGCGGGCAGCGGCGCAGGGTCGCGAGATGGATGCCGAGCGGCAGCTTGATCAGGCTCGACAGCCCGCGCGGCCCGGCCCGCTCCTGCTTCGGGAAGAGCTCGACCCCGACCTCCGGGGGCTGCGGACCCGCCGCGGCGAGCACCTGCGAGAGCAGCGCGCGGGCGGCGCGCGCCGGCCGGCGCGGCTCGAGGAAGAGCCACAGGTGCAGGCCTCGCCCGCCGCTCTCCTCGGCGAAGAGCGGCAGCCCGAGCCGCGCGGCCGCGTCGAGCAGCCGCAGCGCGAAGCCGCGCAGCTCGGCGTGCTCGAGCGGACTGGTCTCGGGCCCGCGGGCCGCGCGCATCGCCTCCAGCGCTGAAGCGCCCAGGTCGAGGTCGATGGCCGCGAAGGAGCAGGTCGCGTCGGGGAAGAGCAGGTACTGGCCGAGGGTGATGCGCCCCTCGAGGTGCGCGCGCACGACCTCGGGGGTGAGCGGCGCTTCGACCGGCCGATAGCCGTTGCGCCGACGCCGCTCGTCGAACCACTGGCGCGCGTAGAGATCGCGCCGGCCGCCGAACCAGCGCAGGAAGAGCGCGACGAGCCGCTCGTCGGCCGGCCGCGAGCGCGGCGGCAGGTCGAGGGCGAAGGGGTCGAAGCCGTCCGGGTCTTCCCCTCCCTCGTCGCCCTCCTCGGGGAAGGCCTCGGGGCCAAGCAGCGAGCGCAGCAGCTCGACGCCCGAGGGGTCGGCGACCGTGGAGGCGAGGTCGCGGGCCGGCTTGACGGCGCCGGCCTCGGCGAGCAGCAGGCACCAGCGCAGCCGCTCGGTCTCGCCGAGCGAGGCGGGATCGACCTGCGCGAAGAGGCCGAGGATCCGCTCGCAGTCGCCCTGGCCCGCCGCCTCCCAGGCCTCGAAGAGCAGGCGCTTGGGGTTCATCGCTCACCTCCGGCCTTCTTCGCCTCGGCGCGAGCGGCGGCCTCGCGGGCGGCGCGGTTTCGCCGCTGGTTGCGGTTGTGCTTCCAGTTCTTGCCCCGGCCCTCGACCCGCTCGGCGCGTTGGCCACGGTCGCGGGCCTCGGCGGCGCGCTCGGGGCGCCCGCGCAGCTCGAGCACCTCGGCCAGCTCGCCCAGGCTGCGCCCGTCGTCGGAGTTGAAGTGGCGGCGCTTGAAGTCGGCGGCCTCGGCGAAGGCGCGCTCGGCGCGCTTCAGGTCCCCGCGCTCGCGGGCGAGCTCGCCGATGCGCTGCAGGGTCAGGTGCCGGCCCATCCGGTCGCGCTGGAGCGAGGCCTCGTAGCAGTTGAAGGCGGCCTGCGCGTCGCCCGCTGCGCGCTTGAGATCGCCGAGCAGCCGCCACAGGAACGGGGCGCGCCGCGGCGCGGGGACGTGGGCCTCTATCCAAGCGCAGCCGGCCGCATGGTCACCGCGGCGCTGACAGCACTCGGCGAGCAGGCCGAAGATCCAGTCGCGGCGAGGCGGGCCCTTGGCGTCGAGCGAGAGGCGCAGGGCGCGTTCGGCGTGGACGAGCTCGCCGGTGGCCAGGCAGACCTTGCCGGCGAGCGACAGCTTGTGGACCGGCTCGAGGAAGTCGGTCTTCTCGTCCTCGCGGATCGCATCGAAGGACATGCGGCGGGCCAGGGGAAGCTGGCCGAGCCGCAGCGCCGAGCGGGCGCCGGCGTAGAGCGCCTTGACCAGGTACTTGCGCAGGTCGCCGCGCGAGGCGCGCAGCTCGGCAGGCAGCGCGCGCCAGGCCTCGACCGCGCCGAGGAAGGCACGCAGGGCGGGCTTGTCGTGCATCGACTCGAGCTGCGCCTCGTACTCGCCGAGCCGGTAGAGGTCCTTGACCGAGCTCGGGTTGAGCTCGAGGGCGCGGCCTATCCAGAGGCGAAAGCCGTTGCGCAGCCGTTCGCGGGCGTCAGCCGGGGCACGGCGATCGGTCTTGAGGGCGAAGAGCGCGTCGTAGTGCAGGTAGGCGAGGCTCGAGGCGCGCCGCTGCGTGGGCTGGATCTCCCAGGCGGCCAGCAGCAGGGCGATGGCCGGCTGGTGGCGGCGCAGGTGGCCGAGGGCGAAGGAGATCTCGTCGGCGAGCGGCAGCCAGTCGGGCGCGAGGGGCGAGGGCAGGAAGCGCTCGAGCGCGGCGACGGCGGCGAAGTCGTTCTTGCGGCGAGCGGCGACGGCTTGCTCGAAGAGCGCCTGCGGGTTGGTCGGGAAGTGAATGACCGATTCCATCGCGTCCCTCCTGGCTGGCGTTGGGCTTCACCAGGGAGGACGGCCGGGGCCGCGGGGGTCTGACAGAGCCGAGGGCCGGGCTTCGTGCCGGCCAAACGGAAGGCGGCGATTCGAGGAGGAAGGGACCGGAGCCGTCTCGGCGGCCTGCGTTGCCGGGGCGGCCTCGAAGCCCCGACCCTGGTGCCGGCGAACGGAGGGCGGCCTTCGTGTCGGCCGGACCTGGCGGTGCGCGCACCTGGTCATTCGAGAACCGCGCGCGCAGGCAGACCTCGGGAGAGCCGAGCCTTGGCCCGCAAGCTCAGTCGGCGTCGAGCTCCTCGCGGACCTCCTCAAGCCATTCGAGGAACCGCTCGCGGGTGAGGTCCGCCATGGTGACTCGGGTCACCAGGTAGCCGGCGCCCTCGAGCCGCTCGGCCATCTGCGGCCGCTTCACGTTCATCGAGTGGACGAGGACGGGGATGTCGCGCTGGGCCGCGCTCCGATTGAGCAGCGCTTCGACGACGTGGCTGCCGTTGAAGCGCGCGCCATCCGGCGTCGCCGCCCGCTTCTCGAGGTCGTGGTCGAAAAGGATGCCGGCGTACTCGCCCGGCTCGAGCCTCTTGAGCATGCCGAGGGCGGTCCCCGCGTTCTGTGCCCACACCAGGCGCACGTCCCGCGGCAACCACTCGGTGAAACGTTAGTAGCGGAGCTCGTCGTCTTCGATCAGGAGCAGTCGCAGCATTTGGCCTCCTTGGCTGTCCGAATCGACGTAGGTTGGGCGACGGGTCTGACGCGCCGGGGATGAACGCGGAGGCCTCCATCGGAACACCTCCGGCGAATCGATTGACCAATCCCCTCATCGAGGAATGTTTCAGCAGTTGTTTTGCCAGCTATTCGGCTGTCAATGAACGGGAGGCCGCGCTCAGGCTTGCTCGAGCCGATAGCGGCCGAATCCAAAGGAGGTGGCCTTGCCCACCTGGACCTGGGCGCCGAAGTGGAGCAGCGGCCAAGCCGAGGCGAGGGAGTCGCCCGCGAGCAGACAGGTCGCGAGCACGCCGGGCCAGGTCATCGAGGCCTTCTGCCGGTTCGAGAAGCGCTGCACCGAGACGACGCGCGACTTGAGGGTCTCGAGGGTGAAAGGAGCGGTAGCGGCCGGATCCCAGGCGAGCGGACCGGCGCCGTAGAGCCGCGCGAGGCTGTCGGCACGGCGCGCGAGGCTGCGCCAGAGCACCTCGGCGTCCAGCTCGCTCTGAATCCGCCCCTGCGACTTGAGGCGAACGGGGGTGACGAAGGTCAGCCGCGCGCGCTGCGGCGCGGCGGTCGGCTCGCTCTCGATTGGATCGACTGAGGCCAAGCGCAGGAAGCCCTCGCGACCGGCGGTGCCGCCGTGCATCCGGGCTGCGGCGCGGTTGAGGGCGCCCACGAGCAAGGAGCGGTGCTCTATCGCCCGAGCGCCGATGAGCGTCAGCAGGGCCGCGATGCCGTCGCCCCGCGCGAGCTCGAAGCTCGTGGTGGAGAAGTCGGCCGACTCGGGGGCGAGCACGAGCGCCGGAGGGGCGCGATCGGTCACGCCCTCGCCCTTGTCGGGATCGCCCGGGGGCTCGGCGAGCGCGGCGTAGCTGCAGTCGCCGAGGTGGCCGCAACCGGCGCAGGAGCCGCGTTCGGGCTCGAAGCAGGACAGCTCGCGCAATGCCGCGAAGAGCGTGCCGTGCAAGGCGGTCGTCCAGAGGGCTGGGAGGCGGCCGGCGCCGCGCGCTTCCAATCGCACCCGCACCGTCGAAATGCCAGCCAGCGCACCTCGGCGCGCTACAAGGTCGGCTGCTGAGATCTGCTCTTCTCCCGAAACCGCGAAGGCAGCCCCCTCCGGGCTCGAATCCAACTCGGACATTCGGATCGCCTTTGCTCGGCTGGTTCTGCTTGAACGGAGGCTAGAGATAGGGCTTCAGCTTCTTGAGGGTCTCTACATCATCCTCGAGGCCCTTGCCTTTCGCCCACTCGCGGACCTCGCCGGCGAATTGTCTCTTCCCGTCCTCACCGAGTTGATCCCACACCGCCTTGCCGAGAATCTTCTTCCCTATGTCCTTAATGGCCTCGCAACCACGGAGGCGGTCTATCGCCTCGTCCATCGGCGACGCCGCCGCTGCGGCCTGCGCGAGCATGGCCCCAGGAAGAAACTCTTCTCCGAACCTCTCCGCCAACCAGCCTCGTTCTTTTGGCAACCTGTTGCTGAACGCGAGAACAACGCCGCGCCGGAAGTCCTGGTCGGTCGATGCCTTGTACTTTTCGATGACGGGCTGTGCCTCAGCCTTTGGAGACTGGCGCCTGCCAATTCGCTCGATCACGCCGCGAGCTTCCGGGTTGAGCTTCGCCCAGAGCACCTCGTCGAAATTCTCTGGTCTCTCGAAGGTCCTCGCTGCCACGGCGACCGGCGCCGGCCGAGCCTTGACTTGAACGAATTCCGGATCGACGCCGTCTCGCGGCACCCCTTCGACGACTTCCCCGACACGCCGGAGCTGGACCTGGCTGTTCGCCTTGAACCAAGCGAAAGACGGATACCGCATCGGGGTGAGCTTCCGCGCCGATTGCCAGCTAAGAATCCTCCGGAGGTCGTCAAGACGGGTGTCCGCTTTGATATCAGCAAGAGCCTTCTCGACGTCTTCGGGCCAGTCGTTTCGCGCGCCTTCACCGGCGTAGCGTCCCGCCGCAGTCTGGATTGAGAATTCCTTAAGGCGTACCTTGACGCTTCCGAGCCCTCTTCCCTTCGCCCTGCCAAGCTTGTGCAGCAGTCCAGGTTCCAATTCAAGGGCCCAAACTAGCAATGCGACCTGGCTTGCATCGAGCCCCTCGAAGTCGACCCGGAAGGCGAATACCGAGCCCGCCTTGACCGGGAAGATGTCGCTGGGAGTCATGCTCTTGGTCGGCGCCTTGTCTGGCGGCATGTTCGGCGAGACCATCGCCGGCTGGTGATGGTAGAATTTGCGGTAGGAATCGTTGGCGCCTGACCTGGGATAGAACGCGTCGTGGGTCTCTTTGGGCGTGCCCTGCAGGAGTCTCATCAGAGGGGCTCGCTCAACCGCCACCGGGAGGGCGTCCCCGATTCGCACCTTTCCTCGGTTCACAACACTGCCCTTCAATCTGCCGAACATGTCGCAGGTGGGGCAGCAGGACGATTGGTCACAGATGCGCCAGGGTCCGTCCTCTCGCCGATCCGAGCTGATCGACATGCATCCGCTTCCAGCGAACTCCGCAACGCTGCGGATGACGCCCTTGATCGACGTCCCTGGCACCAGCGGAGCGTCATAAAATCTGGCGTTACGCCGATAATTCACTTCGAGCGGAGTATGCACCTCGAGTTGGCACTCGAGGCGTCCAACGTAACCCGGCAATCGGCTGATGTCGGGACGATAGCGGCGATCTGGGCGCGCCGGCTGGCGGAGAATCCGGTACGGGTTGTAGAACGATTGCTCCTTCGGCATGACGCCCCTCTCTAGCTTTTTTGGTCGAAGCTTTGGGGAGAATCCGCTGAAATGCGCACGAGCCGTTCGAACCGGCCGTAGCCTTCGAACCGGTACTCGCGCACCTCGACTACTATGACTGCCCCGTCGTCCGCTTCTCTCAGTCCCTCGGCGACGGCTTCGCCGTGCAGCTTGAAACGCCGGTCTTCGGCGGTTCCCGACGCGAACTCCTTCATTGAGAACCTGCCCTCAGCGAGCTTGGCCTCACCGAGGTACACGACCCTCACTCCGTTTTCGAGGGCCTGCCACTTGACCTCGCCTTTCGGCCAGAAGACCCTTCCTTGCGGCGCCTTGGCGAGCTCCTTCGCAGCAAGGGCGGTTCCGAGGCGAACTCCTTCAAGACCACGCGTCCAGCTCCAGGCGTCCGCGGGCCAAGATACGCCCTCGAGGACCGCGCTCACATCCTGCGCGGATATGTCGCATGTGCCGACATGCGTCGTCATGCGCGGCCCCCGTTCCACCGGTACGAATCCATGAACGACACGAACTCATTCCTTCCAGCATCAAATACCGAGTCCAGGTCGGTCCGTTCGATGTGGTGCAGCTTCCAGATCCCCTGCGCAATTCCCTGGGGAAGCTTCATCCCGGGGTTGCCCGAAGAGAACAATCCGTACTGATCCTTTTCCGCAGCGCTCACGAGCCGTTCGATCCCGACGAGGGTTTCGTCGTGCTTCGCCGAATAGCGGATCTCGGCCTTCTTGATCTCTCCCCTGACGTGCCCGAGCCCGCGGCTGGTGCCGAGCCCGAACCTGATCCGCTCGTCCCAGAGATCGGCGAGGACGAGCCCGAGCGCCCCGAGTTGCCACAATTCGAAGTTATTGGCGAGGATCGTGGTCTTGAACGTCCCCGCCGTCAGCACCTCGAGGTCGTACTTCGCTGCCGCGCCGCCCGTCTTGCGATCGATGGCCACCCCGTCACGCACCTCGAGACGCAACTTCCCCGGATCCACGGCGTATGCATCATCGATGTTCACGCGCCCCTTGAATTCGAGCGATCCAAACATCCGGCAAGCAAGACACTCGCCCCGATAGACCTGGGGTTTGGGCGTCTTCTTGTCGAACCGCTTGCCACAAGACTGCTCGGGCCCGTTATCGAAGGAATAGGGAAGACAAACCGCAGTGGTCTCGGGGGCGCTCAGTGTTCTGGCGATGCGCTCCACCTGGGAGCGAATCACTCCCTTCAGGCTCGTCCCGGGGAGATAGGGAAGAGGCGTCTCTCCTCCGTAGGCGTTGCTGCGCACGAAGCTCATGTCGGGGCCGGTGGCGAAGCCTGCCTCCCCGGACTTGATGAGCACTGGACCCTTGACTTCGATCTCGAGCTCGAATCGCGCGTCGCACAGATGCCGCTTAAGCATTCGCCACCTCCAGTCCGTTTCGGATCTCGGCTTCAATCTGGTCGGCCGTGAGCGACGGCATGGTCCCGTGAAGCAAGTACTCGAACCGCTGGGACCGGTCGGAGAGGTCCACCTGGCGGATGTCCACGTTCTTCAGGTGCGCGGCCCCCATTCCCCGGGAGGTCATTCCACCAAGTCGCACACCGCGTTCCCATTCCCTCACGACGACAGCGACCAGAGCCCGCTCTCTCGGGGCGAGGTTCTCGGCATCCAACAAGAACTTGAAGGTGGCGCCTGCCGGGACTACTTCGTAATTGTATTTGACCCCAACGACCGCAGTGCCGGCGTCGCGGTCGATCCCCACACCGTCGCGGATCTCGAGAACCCCGGCCCAGCTCTCGACCATCGCGTCCTGGAAGCGAAGCCTTCCGCGTGCGAGTAGGGAGCCGAAGAGCCGGCACACGTCGCAGACGTTCTCCGCCAGAATCCTGTCGACCGTCGGGCCGTCCGCTGTTTCCAGGCGCTCGAGCTGCCTCTTGGACAGTTCCTCCGAGCTCCCCGCGCACCAGCCCTGTTGCCTGTCGAGAAAGCACGTCTTCATGCCGAGATGCTCCGCCAGCGACTCGGCGGTAGACCGGAAGACGCCCTTGAGCGACGAACCCGGAAGCACCGGCGCACCGTTCACATCGAGCCGTACCCCGAGGTCGGCGGCCGCTGCGCCCTCTTCACCGCTTCCGAGGTGAAACGGGGTATTGAACTCGATCGTCCCGACGATTCGAATCCTACTCTCGAGCTTCATCATGTCCCCTTCCTGATGGCTGCCTGGTACCGCAACTCGATGGCAAGGCGCGTTGCGAAGAGCCGATGCACGGCATCGGCGTCTTCGTGATCGGCGGAAATCTGACTGAGGTCCTCTTCGACCACCCGTTTCATTGACCGCCAGAACCCGGGATTCTTGGGCCTGACGGTGCCCTTCCCCTCGGCCGAGGCCGCTTCGTTCTGCTTGTTCCTCTTGATCTGGGACTCAATGAGCTCGACCAGGCCCTTGCTGCCGAGACTCTCCGCCCGGGTGGCGAAGCCTGCGAGTTGCGCTTTGGTAATCTTTTTTTCGTCGCAGGCCGCCTCATAGAGCTCAATCGCCCGCTGGACTGCCCTTGCTATCGCCTCGTCGAGTCGCGCGGGATCGAGCATCAGTTCTTGACCTCCCGGCGATAGAGATAGGCGCTGTGCATGTTCCTCAGGCACACGCCCGCAAGGCGCATCCGCAGTTCATTCCTGTCCAGCCTCTGGTCCTCGTCGCAAGCCTTGTCGGCCCTGCTCCGCAGCTCCTCGAGGAACTCCACCATGATCTGGCCCAAGGGCTTCGCGTCGGCCCGTTGCGCCCAACCCTTGTCCTTGCCGGTCTGGCGCTTGACGAACGCGACGACGTCGCCGAAACGCCGGGATGTGAGCCCCACGCGCTCCAGGTTGCTCATCTGCGTCTTTTCGAGCCCCTCGCAAGCCTTGGCGAGCGCGTCCACGCGAGCCTCGAGCTCGTCGGCCATGAGGGCAACCGCCCTTTCGAAAACAATTCGAGTCTGCTGGTCCATTTCTCCCTCGTCGCGATGGCTAGTGAAATCCGTCGTTGGCGACCACTCGGCCGAAACCTTCTCCTCGCCGCTCGCCTATCCCGCTCTCCTCATGGGAGACGAGCCGTCGCGCGAGCTCGTCCCGCGAGAGCTTGCTGCGGGCGAGGATCGCCGACCCGGGGGCAACGGCCTCCTCATCGTCCTTCGGCATGCGAGCGGCCATGTCCCAGCCGGCGACAATCGTCGTCCCGGCCATCGCATCCACCGATTCGGCTTCCAGATCCTTTGGAAGCCATTCACTCGGGTCGGAGACCGCCCTCAAAAAGCGGTCATAGGCGATGAGCGGCGCGACGACATCCAGGGTGAAGTACCTTGCACCGCCACCGCACCGCGCGGTCAGTGAATCGATCCTGTTCGCGATCTCCTTGGCGCGCCGCAATGGCTCGCGCCGAGTGACGCGAAGCTTGGTACGCCCGTACCCGCGCGATCGCATCTTCCCGATGAACAGCGGCGCCGACGAGATTTGCTCGATGACCTCGAGGTCTTCCTCTTCGATCCAGCCGAGGCCCGTAAGATCGAGCGGCTTCCACCGTTCGCCGTCTCTTACCACCGGCTCGATCGCCTCGGCTCCGAACAGGATGTGGGGCGCGGCCGTCAACCTCCTCCGATCAATGCCGACGTTCATGCGAGAGGTCGAGATCGGCCTAGGCAACTCGGCCCCACCCCTGCGATAGCCCTGATGCGGTTTGCGATCCTCGCCGCATTTCGGGCACTTCATCGCCTGCTCAAGCTCCCGAACGTCCGCCACGGCCGCAAGCGCCTTGTAGTGCGGGACAAGGACGTCGGACAGCCCGTGGGCCGCGCCGTGCCGTTTGCAACTGACGGCCGAGCGGGCAAATGGCAAGGCTCCCTCGGGCCCCGGCCAGAGAAAGGGGAAGACGTTGCGCCCGGGCGACAGCAGCCGCTCGAACACCTCGTCCTTGCCGTTGATCATCATGTAGGCGCTCAGTATGGCGCCGCGCAGCGAGGTGCCAGGAATGTAGTCGAGGCTCGAATGCACCCTTTCCCTGCGTCCGCGCGCGATCACCAGCGGAGAGAGCAGCTCGGCCCGGAATGTGACAGGTATTCTCACGCCTTGCCTCCTGACGGATCGTGGGGCCAATTCTCGTCCGCAAGCGGCGAGAGCACCTCGTCGAGGCTGACCGACAGGCCGTCTCGCCGGACCTCGCTGATCTCAATTTTCACCGTCCCTGCCCCCGTGCTCTTGCCGCCACCCAGGGCATCGATGAGGCGCAGCCCTGCGCACACCAACGTCAGCTCGGGTTGCATGCCATCCGTCGCGTCCAACCACACCGTCACCGAGCCGTGCCACTTCTCGGCTGTGACGGAGTACTCGGTGTCGAAGAGCGCCTGGTGCTCGGGCCGGCCGAGGCGGCGGTTCATCCTCACCTGCTGCCAGACGACGGAACGCTGGCGCTGCTCTCCGCTGCCTTCGCCGGCCGACGGGGGTTCGAGATCCGAGAAGACGCAGCGGATGTTCTCGGGACCGGGACGGCCGAAGAGGCGTGAGACGAGGTTGTCGCACCGCCTGGCGGCTTCGTGGTCGTGAGGACTCGTCGTCTCCACTCCGACGGTCTCGAGCAACTCCTCGCAGCGCTGCCGAGCGAGTCCCTTCATGTGGCTGCCCGGCACGATCATTCGCCCCATCGGGGTCTTCAGAAAGGTGCGGTCGACTCCGCCCACTCCGAAGCCGGCGCCGCAGAAGCAACGCCCGCCGCCCTCGAATTCGACGAGGTACTTCACCTCGCAAAGATGACGTTTCACGGATTCGCCTCCAGATGAGGGAATAGCGTGGCCAGGTCGGCGATGGCGGTGCGGCGGATTCGTCCCTCGAATGCCCACGGAGGGTTCTCGCCCATCCCGTTCGACTCGAAGAAGCGGAGAAGCGCCTCGCGCTGCTCTGCGCGCTTGGCGCGCGCGATCAGCCGCCTTGTCTCGAACCCTGCGTTCAGTTGACGTCCCGCCACCGCGGCGAGCTGGTTGATGCGCCCCTTCGTCACCCCTGCCTCGACGACCGACCGCGCCGACTCGAGGAACGCCTCCGCCCGCGACGCCGAGCGCGGCCAGCAGGTCAGTTCCGTGCCGCTGCCTATCCCCTGACCGATGCGACGGACGTCTTCGAGCGCCACGAATCGACTTTGGCTCACGTCTGCGAAATCGACGAATCCTTCGTCCGCCTTGGCCTCGGCTCGCGCCCTTTTCGCGCTTCGCAGGAGGGATTCCGCCTGCTCGAGCACGACGCGGAAGGGCTGCCGGTCTTTGAAGAACGCCACACCCGCAGAAACCGTAAGCCCCTTCTGGTCGAGGCCTTCGATCTTCATTCCCTTGGCCGAGAACTCGCTCGCAGTGGCGCTCCGGAACTCGGCGCTGATGCCGATGGCCATCGGAAGCGCCAAGTCGGCCGTTGTCACCATCACCAAGTCGTCGCCGCCCAGAAGCAGCACGTCGGCCGGCAACCGATCCTCGCGCCGATTCCGCCATTTCTCCCGATAGGCGCCGATCACCTTGCCCACGGCCGCACGCAGACTCTCGTCCACGACCTTCGAGAACACGCGATAGTGATCGGGGTGAGCGATGCTCTTGATGACACGCCCCATCGCGTCACCATCCATGTAGACGAGGCCCGCGTAGCCCTTGCGGATGCTCCTCGCAGCGAGCCAGGAGAAGTCGTCCGGACGATGCTCCTCCGGGTGGCCCTGCAGCCCGAGCCTCTCGGCGAGGTCGCGCCAAGACCTACCCTCGCGGCGGTTGTCGCGCTTCGCCTTGCAGGTTCCGCATATCCACTCTTCCTGCCCGTCCTCGGTCCACCGAACCGACACCCCGGGCGACGAACACGAGTGGCACTCGTCGAAAACGCCCAGCCTCTCCCGCGGACGGGGTCGCTTCGCGATCCCCTTCCTCCCGGCCAGGAGGATGTGGGCGCGCCGGTTCGCCGCAGCAAAGGCCTCTGCGCCCGTACCGAGTTCAACGACGCTCCAATCGAGGTGCAGCCCACCGGCCGAAGCCGAATGGATCTTGTCGTCAATCCTCTCGAGAGCAGCATCGAGTTCCGCGGGAGTAGCCGATTCGACGGTGAAGAGGCCTGCGCCTCCACTAAAGAACACCGGTCGAATTCGCCCCTCGAATTCCTTCTCGAGAGACCGAGGCAGATCGACGACGTTGAGCCGCTCGAGCAGAGCGCTGGCTCCTCGAATCTCCCTGGCCCGGTCGGTTCCGAATACGAACTTCTTGACCGAAGGAAAATCAACTATTGCAAGGCAATTGCGCACCCGGTTCCTCCCGGCGGATTAGCGCCTCTCATGCGGGCTTTCCAAGGGGAGCCACCCGCGTTTCGCCCCGCATCAGGCCTATCGCACAGCCATGTTGCGTGCGCGCGACGGAGACCAGAGATGCGTGCCATCGTCCCCTCCTCAAGTTACCGATCTGCTACCGCATCGCCGCTCTCAGGTCTATCGGTTTTTTACGGTTCTCAACCATGCGGCCAATTGGACACCTTGGACTACATGCGCCTGAGAGATCGGGCCGCCATCTCTACACTTCACACACACATGGTTCCGCGTTGCCGTACTTCTGCGACCATTCCCTAGGCTTGCGCCCCGCCATCCAGCCGAGCATTCCCGCCGAAGATGCCTCCGACGCGGTGCCAAGCCGCGGGCACAGCGCGGAGCGCCGTGGCTCCGGCGCCGCCGAGGACGCTTCCGGGGGTTCTCGCCGGCAAGGCGAGACACAGCTCGAAACACTCGCCACTCACCCCGCCTTCCGCGCCCCCGCCTTTCGCGCGCCGGCCCTCTTCGCCCCGCTCTTCTTCGCGGCCGCCTTCTTCGCCCCCGCCTTCTTCGCCCCCGCCTTCTTCGCCACCTTCCCCGCCAGCCATTCCTCCGCCTTTCGCCGGCACCTCTCCATCAGCCTCTCGAGCTCGGCGAGTCTCAAGCCCCCGACCTCGACATGCAGCACCTTCTCGCCCTCGGTGATCACCAGCGTCGGGATGCCGTCGGAGTCATGCTTCTCGAGCAGCGCCCCACCCTCCTTGCTGTCGCCGTCGACGATGGCGAAAGCGGGATCGTCCGGATGCTTCTCCTCGTACTTCTTGATCACCTTCTTGAATTCGCGGCACGGCCCGCACCACGTCGTCGAGATGAGCGTTGCTTTCATGCCCTGCTCCTTTCCTCGTTATTGGCACCGCTTCCGCGGCTTCTGGTGAGCTATCGCTGGAATGCCAAGACACCGGTTTCAGGCCTGCAAGCTGCTGTCGCTTCACACGCGGCAGAACCTATTTCGGCACACGGACATGGTCCGCGGCTCAGCCGCGCCGGCCGCTTCCGCCAGACGGCGCCCTCTGGCGCCCCGATGCGAATCGGTCGAGCGAGGGGACGCACCTGGCGCGAGGCCGAGGCGGCGATTCGCGGGCGCCGCCACTACTCCGCGAGTTCACGCCCGGCAACCCCGCCCCCCATGCCCCCGAGGAGTCCGCCGAGCAGCGCGCCGACCGCGGTGCCCACCCCGGGGAAGAGCGCGGTCCCGATGGCGGCGCCAAGCGCGGTGCCTCCGGCGCTCCCGACCGCGCCCCCGACATTCTCGCCGGTGCGCGCCCGATACTCGGCGCCGTCGATGGAGCCAGCCGCCAGGCGCACCGTGTCGGCGGATTGATCGACGAACAGGAAAGCGACCGAGGAAACAACGTTCGAGCGCAGCGCCGAGCGGGCTGCCGCCGAGACGCCTCGCTTCGCCACCTCTTTGCCGGCCATCTTGGCCGCATCCTCCGCGACGCCCTTGGCGACGCCTTTTGCGGCCTTCTTCGCGACTCCCTTGGCCGCATTCTTGGCAACGCCCGCGCCCGCCTCGCCGGCCGCCTTGATGACGACCGATTCGATTCCGCGCTCGACCACACGGCCCGTGGCGTTTCTCGCCGCGCCGGCGGCGGCCGCTCCAGCCGCGCGGCCCGCGATCTTCCCGCCGTCCCGCTCACCCTCGCCGAGGTCGCGAATCACCGAACCGGCCGCGCCCATCGCAGCCGAGAAACCGACCCCGCGCAAATGTGTTTCAAATGCGTTGCGTGCCGCTTCAGCGGTCATGTGCGCCTCCGGTCCCGGCATCCAATTGCGGTCACCGGTATCGACGACCATGACGAGGAGGATCTGACACTTTGCCGGCGCGCCGGACGCCAACGCCGCTTCGCGCCCTTCGCCGCCGGCCTTGATTTGGTCCACTTTCGCCGGCGGAGAGTCCAGTTGCCGCGCGGCAACGCAGCCGCTGGTCGCCTCTACGCTCGGGATGACCGGGGGTGCGCCCGAGTTGCTTGCCAGAAGGCGAACCCGAGCTAGAGCTGCTTTCGGCCCGACGCCGCGATGGGCTCGTGCCTTAGAAGCTCACCCCGACGGCCAGCCGCGCATCGGGAAAGGCTGGGATATCGATCTCGTCGATGTACGCACCGGTGAAGATCCCCCCGAGCGTCAAGGTCGCCCCCAATCCGATGTGGTTGGAAAACCACCAAGTCCAGTCAAAACTCACCACCGCCTCGGGGACGATGAAGTGCTCGACCTGGTCGGTGCCGGCCGCGACGATCCCCGAGAGCGCGCCGACCATCGGCGTCAACTCGAGTGTCGAGCCCCTGCCCGCGCCGTCGCGATAGTCCGCGAGCCCAATCGTCCAGCCCACGCGCGCGTATCCGCCCTGCATGAAGGCAAAGACCCACAAGCCTCCATCCACGGTCAAAGGCCCTTCGAAAGGACGGCCCGCGATCGACAACGACACCATCATCGGCGCCCCCGTCCCAAGGCGGATGTCGAAGCGCCGCTCCTGCGCGCTGTCGCGGGGGTCCGGAATCTGCCCGGTCGCCGGCTCCTGTGCCCAAGCGGCGCCCGCGGTCAGAAAGGCCAGCGAAGCTGCAACGAATGCCGATGAATTCATGGTATCTCCCCTGCTCAGATTCGCTTGCAGAGAGGGGCCAAAGGCGAGTCGCGGGGCTGACCTTTTCAGCCGACCTTCTCGTTTCGGGCTCGCACTGACCGCTCGCGCGCCGCTTCGGATTGCATTGCACATACCACCCCGGGGGGGAGAGTCGAGCGAGCCGCACCGGGGTGCGCGACATCCATGAGCACGCGTACGCGCCCGCCCCGGCTCGCCTATCGCGGCCAAGGCGCAGGGTATTCGGCAAGATTTCCGCCGAAATTCGCCAAAGCGGTTTCCGCGCTCGGCGATGCATGCCGTGAGCGATGTGCCCGGTGGCGGCAACGGTGCGCGCCATTCACGGCAGAGCCTTTGCCGCGTCGGCGCCTTGCTCCCGCGCACCGGGCCCGGTAATGATTCCAATTCAGCTCACGAATAGACGCGCGACAGCTCCTCGACCCGCCCGGCGAGCCTTTGCCTCAACGAATCGGGCCGCACGACCTGCGCCTCGCCTCCGAACCCGAGCACCCAGCTCAGCGCGTACGCCTCGCCGACGACCTTGGTGACCACCGTGACCGAGCCGTCGGAATTGCGCCGCGCGAGCTCGCCGTAGGTGTCGACTACCAAACCGGCGATCGCCTCCGAGAAGCGCACCTCGATCTCCAGATCGGCCTCGGGCCCGCGCCAGAACCGCTCACTCGCCGTCGGCGGCTTCGGGTCGAAGCTTCGTTCGCCGAGGCGCACACCGGATATCCGGTCGAGCCGGTACAGGTGCTCCTCGCCCAGCCCGACGACGTCGGCGGCGAGATACCAATGGCCGTGGTGAAGGATGAGCGCGCGCGGCTCGACGCGGCGAGCCGCCGCCTCCCCCCTGCTCAGCGCCCAGTAGTCGAGCTCCACCTCGCGTCGCTGCGCGATCGCCTCGTTCAGCTCGGCGTGCCAGCGGGGCGCAGGCCCAGTCTCGAGCGCTGCGCAGCGGGCGAGCTGCTCGGCCGACTCGGCGCAGCCCGGCGGCATCGCCGAGCGCAGCTTGGCGAGCGCGTGCTCGAGCGTCTCGCCGGAGTGCTCGCGCAGCGCCTCGGCCGCCACCAGGAGCGACGCGCCCTCGACCACCGACAACCGCGGCGGCTTGCCGAACACCAGGGGCAGCGCCACGAAGATCCGACCGCAATCGAGGTAGATTTCGACGAAGTCGTCGGGCGCCTCCGGCGGCACCCCGATCATCTTCGCGAGCTCGATGTCCCCGAACAGCTCGGCCTCCGAGGCATACCCGGCAAACTCCATGACCTCGGCGACCGGCACCCCTTCGCGCCGCCGGGCGACGAAGGGGATGAGGACGAGCAGCCGCTTGACCCGCGAGACGAGATTGCCGCTCACCGCGCACCTCCTTCGACCGAGGTCTGGAGCCTTCCGAGCATCTGCCGGGCACGCTCGCGCCCTTGCTCGGGCGCGACGATTTCGGCCTCCGGTCCGAGCGACAGGGCGTAGCGCACCAGCGCATCGAGGTCCCTCACCGTCAGCCTCGCCAGCACGCTGTCGGGGCTCTGCTCCTCGATACGCGCGCCGGGCAGCAGCGATGAGGCCAGTCCCGCCAGGCCGCCTCGCAAGCGCACGCAGGCCTCTTGCTCGGCATGAATCCAATAATCCCAGGGTTGCTGCGCCGAATAAGCGCGCACGTTGAAATCGGCGGGGATCTCGTAATCGGGTTTCGAGGGCTCCTTCGCGTTGACCTTCAGGGCCCGCAGGCGCGTCAGGTAGAAGACCCGAATTCCTTGGCGCAGGTGGCAATGGCCGGCAAATAGCCAGACGCCACGTCGCCAGGCGAGCCCGTAGACGTCGACCTCGCGCTCGGTCTGCTCGTCTCGCGCCGGAACGTAGTAGCGAAGCGAAACGCGTTTGCGCTGCCGCACGGCGACCCCGATCTGCTCCATCCAGCGCGATTGCTCACGGGCAGCCGCTCCGTGGTTGACCTGCGGCAGCGGTCGACGCGGGGAATCGGGCGCGCCGGCGACCACCTGCAGCTTGCGCAGGGCCGAGACGAGCTCGCCTCGCCAGGGATAGCCGCCCATGCGCACCGCGGCCTGACCGGCAGTCCAGAGGACTGCGAGCTCCTCGGGCGACAGCTTCAGCGACGACAGGTAATAGCCGTGCGGGTCGACTAGATAGCCTTCGGGACGCTCGCTGTCGCCGGCGACGAACTGGATGGGAACTCCCGCCTCCTGCAAGGACTGCTTGTCGCGGGTCCACCGCTTGTCGCACGCCTCGAAGCTGCCTCCATAGTCAGCGGGGAACTGGACCCGAATGTCGGCAAACGTCACCGGCGTGCGCTGGAGCAGCAACCAGGCCGCGAGTCGAAGCAAGCGCTCTTCGGGTGGTCTTTTTGCAGGTTCGGGATTCATGCGCCCGAGTCTAGATCGGCGGAGGATTTTCGGGCGCAGGATTGATTGCGGCTACTGGTGTTTGCGCTCACTCTCGAGAGCCGCGGGCGCGCGGCCCCCAGCCGCGACGACGACTCAGAGCGCGCCGGCAAAAGGCCCGCTATCCGAGGTTCATCTCGCGCAGTCGCTCCTTCGCCCTGCGCCTCGCTTCGGGGTCGACGAAAGTGCGGACCGCGGCGAGCGCGCCGGAAAGGACGCCCAGATCATCGCCGTAGCCGACCCCGGGGATGATGTCGGGGACGACGTCGGCGGGGAAGATGAAATAGCCGAGCGCGCTCAAGATGATGGCCTGCGCCCAGGCAGGGGTTTGCTTGCCCTCGAGCGCGAAATGAAAGCTCAAGGCCGGCTCGAGGACCTCGCGGCCTGCGGTCTTGGCGGCTCGACGGCATTTCAGCGCGAGCTTGGTCGGCGAATAGCAGCGGGCGTAGGACGGCATGGCAAACCTCCTTCAAGGCGAACGCGACCACGGAACATCTGTTCACCTCGTCGCAAGCGAGCCTACGCACCCCACAGACACGGCTTCTGCCCGACGCCCTTGTCGCATCCGCCCGCCCCGCCCGGTCAGCGTCCGTCAGGCCGATAAGCTCGCCCGCGTCCAGATGATGCGCTCCGCCACGGACGCGCCAGGGGAGATGACATGGGAATGCTCGACGAAGCGGCGACTCCGCAGCACGACACCACGGCGGTTCTCGACCGCGCGCTCGGAGCCTTGCTCGGCCAGGCGGCCGGCGACGCGCTGGGCACCACGGTCGAGTTCAGGTCGCGCCAGGCCATCGCCGAGCGTTACCCGCGGGGCCTGAGGGAGATCGTCGGCGGCGGCCCGTTTTCGGTCGAGCCCGGCCAGGTCACCGACGACACCGAGCTGGCGCTCGCGCTCGCCCGAAGCCTCGCCGGCCGCGGCCGCTACGATCCGGACGAGGTCGCCGCCGGCTACGTCCGCTGGTTGCGCTCGGACCCTTTCGACATCGGCGGGACCACCCGCTGCGCCTTCTCCGCGGGCATCTGCAGCAGCAGCAGCGCTCTGGCCGCCGTGCTCGAGAGCGCGGCGAATCCTTCGAGCCAGGCCAACGGCTCGCTGATGCGCATCAGCCCGCTTGGCGTGTTCGGCTGGAGGCTGGGCGCGCGCGAGCTGGCGACGCTGGCGGCGCGCGACTCGCGCCTGAGCCACCCGCATCCTCTCTGCCAGGCGGCCTGCGCGGTCTTCGCCTGTGCCGTCGGCTTCGCCGTGAGGACCGGAGCCTCGGCGACCGAGGTCTATGGCGAGGCGCTGCGAATCGCGCGCGAGGAGCCGCTCGCTGCGCCGGCGCTGACAGCGCTCGAGTCGGCTGCCGAGGCCGCCCCCGCCGATTTCCAGGCCAAGATGGGCTGGGTGCGCATCGCACTGCAGAACGCCTTCCATCAGCTCCTGCGCTCGAAGAGCCTCGAGGAGGCGGTGGTCGCGACCGTCGCCCCGGGCGGCGATACCGACACCAACGCCTGCATCGCCGGTGCGCTGGCCGGCGCGGTTCACGGCGCGCGGGCGATTCCCGAACGATGGAGCGAGAGGGTGCTCTCGTGCCGCACCGCCCGGCCGCCCGAGTACTGGTGCGTCGATCTGCCCGAGCTCGCGCGAAGGCTCTGCTCTCCGGCGCCAGCCGACGTCGGGAACGAGGCGCGGCGATGAGCCGCCCTCTCGTCGCGGTTGCCGACCTGCACGGACACCGCAGCCTGTTCGACCGGCTCCTCTCGCGCTTCGACGAGCTGCTCGGCGACGGCTACGACTTGGTCACCCTGGGCGACTATGCGGACAACGGCCCGGAGGTCCCCGAGCTGCTCGACCGGCTCCTCGAGCTGAAGTCGACCCGGCCGGGCCTTTTCTCCCCGATCATGGGCAACCACGACCTTGCCCTCCTGCGCGCGGTCGGCTGGGAGGGTGGCCCGCCCGATCAGGGATGGTTCGAGAGGATGCACCGCAACTACTGGAACATCGGCCAGGGCACCGATCGGGCCTTCGGCGCACACGACGCAAACTCGCTCGCCGGGCGGATGCCGAAGGCGCATCGGGACTTCCTCCAGGCCCTGCCCTGGAGCTTCGAGACCGAGGACTACCTCTTCGTCCACGCCGGCCTGTTGCCGAAACCCCTGCGCCCGCAGCTCGAAGACCTGGGCAAACGAGTCCTCTTGCCGCCCTTCCATCTGCACCCGCAGTTGCGCGACAAGGGGCTCGCGACGGTCAGCTCGCCGACTGGGGCAAGATCGTCGTCAGCGGCCATACGAAGCGGCCCGGCCTGCGCGTCTCAGGCCACCGACACGCCCCGCACTTTGCCGATCGCTGGCGCATCTGCCTCTCGGCCGAGGTGGACGCGAGCGGCGAGCTGTTCGCCGTGCTGGCGCCAGAGCGGCGTCTTCTCTCGGTTCGCAAAGGCGACCCTGGCCGCTAGCTCGCGCCGCTGCGATAGCCTGCGGCGGGCAGCAAGGAAGGCAGACCCGCGACTCGACACCCCTCCGACGCGCCGCGTCACTGCGACGGCTACGGCCGCCCGCGAGGCCTCTTCGGCGGGTTTCCAGGAGCCCGATCGGCCCGGGAAGGCCCCTGGCTGGCCCGTAGAGCGATTTGGGGTCGCCAGGCTTGCTTCAATGGGGCTGACAGTCGAACGGCCGCTCCCGGGCCATCCCAGCGCTCCACAGGCACCTTCCCGAGGCTTCGATCGGGCGCTCCAACCTGCCGCGACCACTGGCTTTTTTTCGAATCCTCCGTGGCCGGAGGGGAGCTTCCGAAAGGGAGGAGCGCGATTCCCCCCGCATCGGCTGCCCTTTGCGAGGCCAGTCGGGACGACCCGCGCTCGCGGGCGACTGCTCGCGAAAGCGCGGGGGCGGGGGCGGCTCGGCCAAGGGTCGTCGCGCCGGGCGAATTGACGTACGCGGAAAGAGGCGCTGGCAGGCCCACCGGGAGTCCTGGGCGGCGCCAGCCCGCCGGCTACTTGTTCACGTGAACGAAGACGCCCGTCCAGCCCGGCGGGCAGGTTCGGCCCAGCGCGTCGAGCCGCTCGAGGTAGAGCCTGGAGACAGGGTCGCCGGGATTCGCTTCGAGGAAGGCGAGGAAGGCCGCGTGTGCCTCGGCGAAGGCCCCAGCCCTCCACCTCTCGACCCCGCGCTCGAAGAGATCGAGCTGACCGTAGCTCGCCACCGGGTGCTCGCCGCCGCCGAGCAGCTCATAGATGGCCACCGGCTGGCTCTTGCCCTTGACCTGGACGAGGTCGACCTCGCGAAAGCAGAAGCGGGCCCCCGCCGCGCGCCGGGTGCGCTCGCCCACGAGGCAGAAGACGCCGTAGACCTTGGTCAGGCCCTCGAGCCTGGAGGCCAGGTTCACCGAGTCGCCCGCGACGGTGTAGTCGAAGCGCTCCTCGGCGCCCATGTTGCCGACGATCACCTCGCCGGTGTTGACCCCCACGCCGATACGCAGATCGATGCCGAGCCGAGCGGCCTCGGGGCGCAGGGTGTCGAGCTCGCGGTGCATGCGCAGCGCGCAGTCGAGCGCCTGCGGGGCGTGCTCGGCGCGCGGCACCGGCGCCCCGAAGACGGCCATGATCGCGTCGCCGATGTACTTGTCGAGATAGCCCTGCGTGCCGAGCACCGCCCGCGTCATCGGCGTCAGGTAGGTGTTGAGGAAGGCGACGATCTGCTCGGGCGAGAGCCGCTCCGAGTAGGTCGTGAAGTCCCGGATGTCGGAGAAGAGCACGCTCAGCTCGCGCCGCTCGCCGCCGGGGGCGAGCATCCTCGGGTTTTCGAGAAGCTCGCCGATGACCTCGTCGCCCAGGTAGTGGGCGAACGCCTTGCGCAGGCGCCGGCGCTGCCGGCCTTCGCCGAGATAGGACTGCGTCAGGCAGACGGCGCCGGCCAGCGCAAAGGCGAGCCCAGGGCCGAGCCAGGGCGCCCAGAGATCGCGCGCGGCGAAGAGCCACCCGGAGGTCGACAGGTACGCCCCGACGACGAAGAGCGCGGCGAGCGCCTGAAGCGGCGGTGAGGCGACGAGCCGCGGCCAGAAGGAGAGCGAGACGAGCAAGCCGACGAGCAGGCACAACAGCCCGTCGGTCCACCAGCCCGTCCGCCGCAGCGGATCACCGCGCAAGAGGTTGTCGACGAGCGTCGCCTGGATCTCCACCCCTGGGACCGCGCTCGAGAACGGCGTGCGCACCCGGTCTTGCCCGAGGTGGGTCATGCCGAGCAGGACGATCTTGTCCTCGAGCGCGCCGGCGGGCAGGCGCCCTTCCATCAGGTCGATGACCGGGACCGTCGGGAAGCTGCCGGCCGGGCCGCGGAAGTTGAGCCAGACCGCGTCGTCCTGGTCGAGCGCGATCTGCCGCTCTCCGATGCGCACCTGGCCGAGCGCCCCGAGGTAGGCGAGCTGGGCCCGCGGCACGTCGAGGAAGCGCGCGACGGCGTGGACCGGCATCGGCGCGAAGACGCCCTTCTCGAAGAGCCGGGCGAGCTCGAACTGACGCACCGTGTGGGTCTCGTCCTCGTGCACGGTGGCGTAGCCGAGCGCGAGCGAGCGCCGGTTCAGCTCCGGGAGCGAGGCGAGCACCTCGTTCGCCTGCCGCGGCGGGCGGGCGCGCAGCGTGCTCTGTCCGTAGCGCGCGCGGGCGAAGGCGGGATCGCGATCGCGAGCCCCGTCCGCCGTCCCGAGGTGCAGGATGAGCTGCACGTTACCGGCCTCTTCGAACGCGCGGGCGAGCTCGGCGTCGCCCTGCAGCTCACCGTGGACGCGCCTGACGAGGCCGTCCGCGGCCTCGGTCGAGGGCTCGGGCTGCCGGGCCACGTAGCCGGCGATCTCGTCGCGGAGCTCGGCGGGCAAGAGCTGTTCGGCGCGGCTGAAGAGCGCGTCGATGGCGATGACCCGAGCGCCGGCCTCGCGGGCCGCGCGCACCACCTTCGCCCACCCCGCGCGACGCTCCCAGAGCCCGGGGTCCGCGGCGTAGGTGCGATCGTCGTAGGCGAGGATGACCGTCTCGGGTCCGGGCGCGCGAGGGCCGCGGAGCGCGAACCGCAGGTCGAGCGACCAGAGCTCGAGCCGCTCGAACCCGGGAAGAGCGTAGGCACCGACCCGGTGCCCGGTCACGGCCGCGGCGAGGGCGAGCGAGGCGAGCAGCCCGCCCACGACCGGGTGTCGAAGCGCCTTCACCTCAACGGAACCTCGACCGCGATCCACGAGAACTTGGCCCCGCCCGGCACGACCAGCGCGGTGCCCTCGAGGCTGCGCGCGCACTCGGGCACCGGCAGCCCCTGGCCGAGCGCGACGCGCACGACCTTGCCCTCCTTCACGCGCAGCAGGAGCTGCAGCGACGCAGGCCTCGAGGGCAACCCTGGCGCCGTCCGCCGCAGGCATTCGCCGAGCTCGCCCGCGAGCGCCTCGGCAACCGGCACCGGCAGCGGGCCGTCGCGCCTCTGGGCGCGCCCGTTCTCCAGCACCGCCCAGGACACGGAGGCGACCTCGCGCTCCTCCTGGACCACGACCGAGTCAGCGCCGGCGACCTCCCTTCTCTTCGCGACAACAGACCTCGCTTCGACCGGCTCCTCGAAGCGCTCTGTCGCGAGCTGCCTCCTGCGCATCGTTGTGGGCGCCGGCGGAGGCCCCTGGACACCCGCGGACGCTATCCCGGGTCTTGTCTGCGCCTTCCTCTGCGGAAGCGCGCCCACCGACTCGGCGCCCGCGACCCGAGCGTGGAATCCGACTATCCGCTCGGGAAACTGCCTGCGCTCCTCGGCCGTCAGGAGCCTCGCTAGCTGAGCCTCGAGGCTCTCCTCCGGCCGAGGCGCGTCGAGCAGGATGATGTCGCGCACCGGCAAGCGCAGGTCCTCGTCGACGCGCACGAGGTAGCCGTTTTTCAGCTCGACGAGGAGCAGGCCGCCGAGACCGACCTCGAGCTCGTCCGAGCGGTCGAGCCGAAAGCCCTTCCGTGCCGCGAACTGCCCGCCCGCCGCATGGACCCGGGCATCGCCTTCGACGAGGAGTACGTAAGCGACGCCGTCGCGCAGCGGTCCGGCCTCCGGGGGCCGAACGCCAGCAGGACCGGCTTCGCTGGCCTTGCAGCACCAGAGGCTGAGTAGAAGGGCGGCAAGCGTGGCTCGGCTGGTCATCACAGTCCCCTTTGCACCTTTGGAACGCGTGAAATGCGCCAAAGGTCCTCCCGAGACGCTAGCCGCTCGACGAGTTGGGGTTCAAGGCCGCTTGGCACGGCGCGCGGACAGAGTGGGCGGGCCAGCGCCGCCCTTTTTCAGCGACCTGCCCTACCTCTCGTCGGCACGCCCAGCGCTCCCCGCGGGCGCCACGCGTCTGCCGCGACAGCGACGAGCCTCCTGTTCAGGAGGCCGGTGACGCCGTCGCGCCCTCGAGCTGTGGCCGCCAGGGCTCGAAATCGCCCCGCGGCAATACTTTTGAGCCATGCGCGAATTGAGTTTCGAGTCGACTCAGTCGATGGGCCAGTCGGAGTTCGCCGGCTGGGTCGAGAAGCGAGCGCGCTCGGACGACCATCGCTACGAGCTCCTCAACGGCAGGGTCGTGATGACGCCTCCGGCAGGACACCCGCACGGCTGGATAGAAGGCCGTTTCCAAAGGCTGCTTGGTAACTACGCCGCCGACAACCGGCTTGGCGAGGTATTCGGCTCCAGCCAGGGGTTCGAGCTGCCCTCTGGAGACACCGGGGAACCCGATGTCAGCTTCCTCTCAGGCGAGCGGTGGTCCCAGACAACCCCACGCCTGGCCGCTTCTTGAAAGTGGTGCCGGATCTCGTGGTCGAGATCGCCTCGGAGCTGACGGCCTCGCGCGACCGCGGTGAGAAGAAGGCCATCTACGAGCGCAACGGAGTCCGCGAGTACTGGCTCGTCGACTGGCGCTCCCCGCGAGGTGACGGTCTTTGGCCTCGTCGGTGGGCGCTTCGACGAGGGAACGGTGTCCGGACCTACCGGTCGCGCCGTAAGCTCCGTGCTTGCCGGCTTCGAGGTTTCCGTCGGCGATCTGCTGGCCCACTGACGCAGCGGAGTCGGGGCCCGTTGGCAGCAGAAGCCCGCTCGCCTTCCCCCTCGCTCTGCCCCTCTTCACCTTTCGCGGAGGGGGCGACGAGGAGGCAAGGCGAGTGGCGCACGGCGACAGGAGCCCGGACAAGGAAGGCCGTCCGCCGACCGGGCTCGGCCACTACCTGCGGGACATCGTCTACGGCGCCAACGACGGGGTGATCACCACGCTGGCGGTCATCGCCGGCGCCTCCGGCGCGTCGTTCTCCCGCGAGGTCGGCATCATCCTCGGTCTGGCCAATCTGATCGCCGACGGCATCTCGATGGGGACGAGCAACTACCTCGCCCTTCGCTCGGAGCTCGAGCAGACGCACGTCTCCATCCAGCTCGAGAAGCCCTGGCGCCATGGGACCGCGACCATCCTCGCGTTCGTCGCCTCGGGATCCGTGCCCCTCTTCGCCTTCCTGACTCCACTGCCGCCGGGCCCGCTTTTGTTCCTGGTGGCGCTCGGGATGTCGATAGTCACTCTCGGCTTCGTCGGCGGAGCCCGCTCCCGGTACGTCCAGGAGCCAGCCTGGAAGGAGGCGCTGCAGATGGTGGGCGTCGCCCTGGCCGCCGCGCTGAGCGCGTACCTGGTCGGCTGGGTCGCCGAGCTGCTGGTGGCTCGGCTCTAGGTCTGTCGAAGAACGCTTCGAGCGTTGTCGGACGGAGCCAAGATCGCACCGGGCCCTCGCCCGGCTGCGACTCGTGAACCAACAGCGGACTGGACGCTGAAGCTCCGTCGAGAGAACCCTTCTCAACCTCGCTTCTGCCCCTCTTCTTCATCCGCGCACGCAGGCTGCCGGGACGACGGCGCTCCGCACGACGCTCGTGGTGGCTCTTGGTTCAAATCACAGCCGGGCGGGAGGACCGACGAGAGGGATCCGGGCGACCGTTACGGGCCCGACTCCGCCTGCCCCGAGCCCGTCGAGGGGCTCGGGCCGACCGGAGGGGGCGAGCCGAGGTCGGGGTGACTTCCCGACGCCTCTTTTGCGCCCCAACCATCCGAGACGCCCCGCTACTTGGCGGCCGCTCGCTTCGCGGGCACCTCCTCGCGAAACACGAGGATGCCCTCCTCGACGAACCGCTGGAGGATGCGCAGCGCCTCGAGCTCGCCCATCGGCGCCTCGCGCACGGTCTGCCGCAGGTTGTGCGTCTGGTCGATTCGAAGGAGCAGGTAGCGCTCGGCCGGCGGCAGGTCGAGCCGGCCGAGCTCGTGCGCGTCCGGGCCGATGTGGGGAACGCCCTCGGCCGAGAGCAGCTCGTCGGCGAGTCGGAGGGCCAGCTCGACCCGCGCGTCGCGCAGCACGACCGAGGCGACACGCGAGGGCATGCCCGCCGAGGCCAGGGTCGCCAGGGTCACCGCCTCGGCCGGCCGGCCAATAGCGAGCAGCCGCTTGGCCAGCTCGAGCCTGTCGCGCGCCAGCTCGCGATCGCTCGGCGGCACGTCTTGCGCCGGCACGACCTCCAGGAACCCCTTGTCGACCAGCCCGGCGAGGCGGCGATAGGCGCGATACTCGCCGTCGCGAAAGGCGTCGAGCGCCTTGCGGACCGTCAGCCCCTCGCGCGCAAGCTCGACGATGATCTCCTCGTCCGGCTGGACCGCGTGCCCGTGCTTCCCGTCCACGGCGAGCAGCTTTGCCTCCGGCGAAGGGAAGAGCTTGCGAAACCTGCGCCACTCGCGCGCCCGGTGCAGCGCCTCGCGATGCAGCTCGCTCAGCCGCACCGCGACCTCGAGCCCCCGCGCCTCGGCGACCTCGCCCGGCTCGAAGAGGTAGGTGCCGTGCGTCCAGCGATAGCAGTCGAGCAGGCTCTCGCGGATCTTGAGCAGCAGCGCCTCGCGCACGCGCGGCTCGTCGAGCGCGCCGCGCATCGGCAGCACCTTGCCGAGCAGCACCCGCTTGGCCTCCTGGTCCCAGAAGGCGCTGGCCGCCTCGTGGCTCGAGACCATGCCGTAGTCGACCATCATCTGCCCGAGGTACTCGCGCGGCTCCGAGCTCGAAGCCCGCACCACCGCGCCCTTCGACAGGTCGAACGAGCGACGAAGCGCGCCGCGCTCGAGGGTGAGCAGGCCGGTCGCTTGGCGCTCGGCAAGCAGCGGGACGAGCTCGAGGACAGGGTAGCTCTCGAGCTCACCGCCGAGGCTGCGCAGGTCACGTTCCATCAGGCCTCCGGGTTGCGTTCACTCGCTGCCCTGACGAGACGCGCGCGCGGGTGAATGGTTACGAAGCGGCCGAAGCGCGCTGACTGCGCGAATCGCCATCCCCGCGGCCGCCGGCCCTTCGGGCCACCGCTTGACCGGCCGGCCTCCGCCCGTCGAGCGCGCCCGCGGGAGGCGCCCGAAGCGCCCCGGGAGCGCGCCTCGATGCCGCGTGGCAGCCAGGCTCCGCCTCGGCTAGTCTGTCGCGCCCCCGCAACCTCGGAGAAGACACCTTGGCGCTCCCCAGCTTCCTCGACCGCATCCAGATGCTCGACGAGCCCCGGCTCGCCCTCTTCGACGCCGACGGCACGCTCTGGGAGAACGACATCGCCGACGACTGCACGGTCTGGATGATCGGCACCGGCCGCATCCGCACCGGGCACAGGTGGGCCGACTACAAGCGCATCTATGCCGAGGATGCGCCGGCGGGCTGTCGCTACCTGCTCACGTTCTACGAAGGCATGCGCGCCGCGGACCTGACGCGCCACGTGAACGCCTACTGGAACGAGTTCATGAAGCTCGACTACATCGAGCAGCCGGTCGAGGTGCTGCACCACTTGGCCGCCAGTGGCTTCGAGATCTGGGTCGTCACCGGCTCGCCGACCGACCTGCTCTTCCCGCTGCTCGATCGGCTGCCCGTTCAGAAGATCGTCGGCATGGACTTCGAGATCGACCCGAACGGCGTGCTCACCGGCCGCCACAGCGGAATAAGCTGCGCTGGCGAAGGCAAGGCCGAGAAGGTGAGCAGCCTCTGGCGCGGGCCCATCCAGTTCGCCGCGGGCAACGCCCGGCTCGACGAGGCGATGATGCGCCTGGCGCGCGACGTCACCTGGGCGGTCCACCCTCACCCCGATCTCGAAAAGGTCGCGCGCAAGGAGGGCTGGGAGATCAAGCCGTCGCCCAGGCCGCCGTATGGCACGACCGGCTGGCTCACGCTCGAGCAGGAGCTCGCCGAGCGCGGCATGACACTCCCTGCGCCTTGAGCTCGCCGGCCTCGCGCCCGTCACGAAGACCAGCTTCCGTTCGACGATTCCAGCGCCCGACTCGCCAGCCCCTCTTGCCCCTCCCCGCGGACCGGGTTAGGCGCACCCGTCAGAAGCCCCCCCGGCCCAGCTCATGAGGATGGACATGGAAGCCCAGAGCACCCTCGAGAAAGCAGCGCCTGTCGCCCCCAGCGCCAAGGCGGCCCCGACTCCGATCGCCTATTCGCTCGGCGAGGAGATAGCCAACGCGGTGACGCACGGGATAGGCGTCGCGCTCTCGATCGCCGCGCTGACGATGCTCGTCATCTTCTCGAGCATCTACGGAAACGGCTTCCACGTCGCGAGCTCGATAGTCTACGGAATCGCGCTCATCCTGCTCTACTCGGCCTCGACGCTCTACCACGGCATCCAGGCGCCGGCCGTGAAGCGCGTCCTCAAAGTCATCGACCACTCGGCCATCTACCTGCTGATCGGCGGCACCTACACGCCCTTCACCCTGGTCACTCTTCGCGCCGAAGGCGGCTGGTGGCTGTTCGGCCTGGTCTGGGGAATCGCCGTCGTCGGCATCGCGGTCGAAGCCTTCTGGGTCTACCGGCCGAAATGGATTACGGCAGTCGGCTACATCGCGATGGGCTGGCTCATCATCTTCAAGATCCAGACTCTGCTCGTCGTGCTCCCGGTGCCGGGGCTCTGGCTGCTCATCGCCGGCGGAATCACCTACACGGTCGGCACCGTCTTCTACGTGCTCAAGAGGGTTCGCTACATGCACGCGGTCTGGCACGTCTTCTGTCTGGCGGGCAGCATCCTGCACTTCCTCGCCATCGTGCTCTACGTGCTGCCGTCGGCAAGCTAGAGGCGGCAGCTTCGCCCCCGGCGCGGGGCGCGCGCCCTGCTCGCTAGAGATCGCCACAGGGCTGCCTCGGGCTCGCTTCGCCTCCGGGGTGCGAGCGCCCCGCGGGGCCACCGCGCAGAGCGCTACAGCTTCCCGAGCAGCTTCCAGACGAACGCGTGGAACTTATGAAAGCCGGCAGGCTGCGCGTACATCATCACGCAGGCGCCGTGGACGGCCGGGATCCCCTTCTCCTCGCACAGCTTGATCGCCGCCGGCGACTCCGAGCCCTGTTGCATCCACACGCGTTTGATCCCGAGCCTCACGCAGTCCTCGACGACCTTCTCGGTCTGCGCGGGCGGCACGACGGTGATGACCCCGCCCACCGTCTTCGGCAGCTCGTCGAGGCTCTTGAAGCAGCGTTCGCCCTCGACGGTCTCGGCCTTGGCGTTGACCGGGAAGACCTCGTAGCCCTTCGCACGAAGCTCCTTGAGCGCCAGGTTTCCGAACCCGCGGGTCCGCGAGACGCCGACGATTGCCAGGCTCTTCTCCGCGACGAACTCTTCCTTGAGGCCCATCGGGCTTTCTCCTCTTGAGAGGGAATCAGGCGCCCGCAGCCTGCGCCCGCGCCCCCGCGCTGTCCAGACTCGCCGCGACCTCCCTCGCCACCGCACCCCAGAGCTTCTCGAACTGCCGCTGCCCGAAGCGGCTGCCGCTCGCGAGCCACCCCGCGTAGTCGGACGCGGCGCCCGCTCCGTCGAACTGCCCGACGACGTCGAGGTGGTCGGCTTCGGCCACGTGCAGCAGCTCGCCCCAGATCGCGCTGAGCGTCGGCACGATGCCGTCGTTGCTCCGTGGCGTGCACGGGGCGCCGAGCGCCTGCTCGAGCATCGCGGCCTGCTCGCCGGTCGGCTCGGGATAGGGGTAGGCCTCGTGGTAGCGGCTCGCTATCAGGTAGGTGAGCGAGTAGAGCCCCATCGACAGCGGCGTGTAGACCGAGCGGATCTTCGACCGGACGAAGCTCCGGGGCGGCGGGGGCGCGGCCGCGATCACCGACGAGTAGCGCACGCCCGGGCGGTTGGTGACCGCGGCGTTGAAGATGTCCATCGCCTCGGGAGTGAGCTGAACGATCGCGCCCTGGTCGTGAGCGACCGACCGGATGAAGTCCCAGACCGGGCCGTCGTCGTTCGCCTTGATGTCACGCAGCAGCCGTTCGGCCAAGAAGTCGAGACCGGTGTTGCGCTGTCCGAACAGGTCGTCGAGCCGCGCGATGAGCGAGAGCACCTGGGCGCCGAGCGCGATCGCGTACCGGCCGGGCCGCGACGCCGAAGAGCTGGCGAGCGCGAAGAGGATGTTGCGCCCCTGCAGGCCGTTGAAGAACAGCGCGATGGGCGTGCCGTAGTGTGGGGTCGCGACGGTGACCACGCCACGCAGCTTGCGGCCGATGCGCTCCTCGAGGTCGCCGGCGACGAGCTGCACGCCGGGGGTGGCGGCCATGCGCGCGTCGAGGCCGCCGGTCGAGTGACCGACGAGCACCAGGTCGCTCGCCTCGAGCGCGCCCAGCCCCTCGATCGTCTGCAGCAGGTCCGCCGCGCGCCGCCGGATGGAGCTGGTGGGCAGCGTATGCAGCTCGACGACCTCGGCGTCGGCCCCAAGCTCGGACAGCTTGCGCTCGAGCAGCGGCTTGACGCCGTTGAAGTAGTTGAGGTCGCCGAACTCCTTGAATCCAAAGAAACCGGGGACGAGGAAAACCATCTGCTTCATCGGTCGCTCCTTGGACAAGAGGACAGGCTCGCTGCCAGCGCGGGCGGCTCCCGTCGCAGCGCCAGCGAGCCTTGGTCGCTCTTAACAGCTCGAGCACTTCGCGACTACCCGGGATCGACGCTCGAGGTCGGCAGCGCCCGAGGAGCAGGCTGGCGGCCGTCGCCGCGGCACCCGGGACGAGCCCCAAGCCGAGAGGCACGGAGAGCCGCGTGGGCCACCGATGCCCGCCGCGGCTCTCCTTACCGTTTCGGCTGTCCGGACGAACAGCCGGTCGAGGCTCACTCTTCGGCGGCCGTCTCCCCCTTGAGCGCGAGCACAGCGTCGCCGAACCGCTCGTGGTTGGCGAGCCAGGCCGCGGCGTTCTTCACGTACCTGCCGGTCCCGGCGGTGTCCCACTTGTTGTAGAGCCGCGTGAAGCCACCATCGAGGATCGCGCGCTTGCCGTCGCGCTCGTAGACCGCGGCGACGAGGTTGTCGGCCGAGCCGTAGATGAGCGGGGTGAGCGAATCGTTCGGCTGGATGGTGGCGATGGTGATCCCTTCGTAGATGTGCTCGAGCCCGGTGCTCAGCAGGTGTGCTCGCCTCAGCCCGCGCTTGCCCGGCCGCTGCTGCAGGCCAACGGTCATGTCGCCGTGCAGATTGCCGAGCATGCGCGCGCCGAGCAGCGCCTCGGCGACGAAGTTCGCATCCGCGTAGAACGGGTCGTTGTCGCCCCAGATGTAGACGCCGTGGCCGGCCTCGAAGAACTTGCGGATGACCTTCAGGTGCCCCTCGCCGAGCTTGCGGCTCTCGCCGGAGATGAGCCAGAGCTGGTTCGACTTCGCGAGCGCCTCCTCGAGCTGCGCGGGGCTCGGCGCGCGGTCGTTGAACCGGTAGACCGAGAAGCCCTTCTCGTGCAGCGCCGCGCGCGGCCTCTCGAAGTCGAAGGCATAGAACTGCAGGACGGTGACCGTCTGGCCCTCGAAGGCCCCGTCGACGGCGAGGTCGTAGCCGTTTCCTGCGGCGTTGCCGTAGGAGTCCTTGGCGGCCTCGCGCTCGACCTCCTGCAAGGTGACCTTGCCCTGCGCGTCGCGCACCTCGACGCGGGCGCGCTCGCGCGGCGCGTTCACCCCGGCAAACTGGGAGTATCGAGCCTGGGCGACAAGGGGAACGGCCAGAAGGCACGCGGCGGCGACCAGCGATCTCACGGTCGGATTCATGGGCAGCTCCTCGCTGACGGATTCGCGAAGATGAACGGGCCGGCCCGCGAAACGATCTGCCGCCTTCCGCATCGCGCCAGCCGTACGGAGGCCGGGCGCGCGACAGCCAAGAATCGCGCCTGCCCGCCGGCTCCGAACCCGATCTGGCCTACCCGAGAAGCCCCTCGGCCCCGCCCCGAGGCCCGGACGCGGCGGCTCCGGAATCGACCGACAGTCCTTGCCGGTGTATGAACGAGGGGTGCATCGCCAGTCCACAAGGATGCCCGGCGACTACTCGGAGGATGCTTTTTTCGGCGGCCTGGACGGCCCCTCGTGCTCAAGAACCGTGACGCCCATCCCGCTGAGACTCAAGCTTTCCTATTCGACTGAGGAGGAGTTCCTCGTCAGGTTCAGCCCGAGCTTGTCGCGAGGCGGGGTCTTCGTCTCCACGAAGAACCCCAAGCCGCAAGGGACCCTGCTCGCCTTCCAGTTCGTGCTCGCCGACGGCACCACGGTGCTCGCCGGCGAGGGCAGGGTCGTGCGCTCGACGCCGCCCGGCCTCGAAGAGCGCCCGGGCATGGTGCTGCGCTTCACCGACCTCGACTCGCACAGCCGCGGGCTCATCGACCGGGCCACCGCGATGCGCGAGGGGGTTCCCGAGGCCCCGCGCCCGACCCAAGCCCCGGTCGTCTCGACCCCGGACGCCGCGGACGAGCGCCGGCGGCGCCGGCAGGCCATCTTCGCGGCGATGCAGGTGCAGACCTCGCCCTCGGGCCCCGAGCCCGTCATCGGCATCGACCTGGGCACGACGATCTGCCGCGCGGCCGTGCACCACGGCGGCCAGGTCAAGCTGCTGCCGCTCGAGGGCAGCAGCACCGCGCTGCCCGCGTACCTGGCCCAGGACGAGCGGGGCCGCATGTTGCTGGGAACCCGCGCGAAGGCCCACCAGCTCGTCGATCCGCGCAGCACCATCTTCGGAACCAAGCGCCTGCTCGGTCGCCGTGCCCGCGCCGCCAAGGTGCGGGAGATGGCCGAGCACTTCCCCTACGAGATAGGCGCCGACGAGGCGGGCAACGCCACCGTCAAGCTCGGACAGACGGTCCTCTCGCCTGCCGAGATCGCCGCCTACCTGCTCGCCGAGGCCCGCAGCCGCGCTTCCGAGACCCTGGGCCGCCCGGTGACCCGCGCGGTCCTCTGCGTACCGGCCTACTTCAACGACACGCAGCAGCAGGCCATCCGCCAGGCCGCGCGGCTCGCGGGCCTGACGGTCGAGCGCGTGCTCACCGAGCCGGCCGCCGTCGCCATCGCCTACGGGCACGGCCGCGGCCTCGCCCGAAAGCGCCTGCTCGTCTACGACCTGGGCGGCGGGACCTTCGACGTCTCGGTCATCGAGGTGACCGGCGACGACTTCACCGTCATCGCCGCCGGGGGCGACAACTTCCTCGGCGGCCTCGACTTCGACCTGCGCATCTCCGCCTGGCTCGAGCAGCACTTTTGCAAGACGGCCAGAGGCGGCCCGGTCGAGGATCCGATGACGCGCCAGCGGGTCCACGACGCGGCCGAGACCGCGAAGATCGCCCTGTCCGAGAGGCGCGAGACGCGCGTCCACGTCCCCTGGGTCGCCCACCGCGGCAGCGCCCCGGTCGACCTCGACGTCATCCTCGGTCGCGACACCTTCGAGCAGCTCACCGGCGATCTGGTCGAGCGCACGCTCTTCGTCACCCGGGCGGTCCTCGAGGCCAAGCAGCTCCCACCTTCGGCTGTCGACGAGGTGGTGCTCGTCGGCGGCCAGAGCCTGACGCCGCTCGTGCACGCCTCGCTCGAGGCGATGCTCGGGCGGAGCGTGCCGCGCGAGGTCGACCCGCAAAACGCGGTGGCCATCGGCGCGGCCATCGTCGGTCGGGCCATCCGCGACGACGACCCGAGCGTCTTCGCCCTGCGCTTTACCGAGGTGCTCTCCTCGCCCATCGGCATCGCGCTCGCCGACGGGCGCTTCTCGAGGGTGCTCGACACCAACACGCCGCTGCCCTGCGAGAAGACCTGCGTGGTGCCGGCGCGCCCGGGCGAAGGGCTCGAGCTCGCCATCTACCAGGGCGAGCGCGCGCTGGCCGATGAGAACGAGTACCTCGGGGCGCTGCGCGTGCAGAACGACGGGCGGTCCGAGGTGAGCCTGGTCTTCTCGGTCTCGCGAGACGGCGTGCTCTCGCTCTTCTCGCGCACCGAGGAGGGCGAGCGCATCGCGCTGACGCTGGCGACCGCCGACGCGCCCGAAGAGCTGCGCCGGGAGATGCTCGCCGCGGCCCCGCTCCCCGACGAAGCTCCGAAGGACAAGGGGCTCTTCGACGGTCTGAAGAAGAAGCTGCTCGGCCGCAGGTAGGCCAAGGCTCGGAGGGCCGGCCTTTTCCGGCGTGGCGATCCGCCAGATCGCCAGCACGAAGGCTGGCGCGCCGGGCCTTCATGTCGGCCGCGCCTCTGCCCGATTCGTCGACGGGCGCATTGCCTTGCGCCCCTACCGGCCTGCGACCGATCGCTTGGGGTGCGGGCAAAGCCCGCGCTGTCGGCGCTCGACTGTCGTTTGTCTGCACGTCGCTCCAACGGAAGCCCCACGCAGGCCGCTTCACCAGCCGAGCGTCCCTGGCCACCTCGACTGCAGGACCAGCTCTCGAGGGCCATGCACGCTCGACGTCTCGTCACCTCCTCGGTGCTTTTCGCCGCCTGCCTTGCCGCCGCCGGCTGTCGCTGCGGAATGAAGCCCGAGGTCCAAGGCGTCGTGGTCGCGCCGGGCGCCGGGAGGGTTCAGGTCGACTGGCAGCGCACCGCCGGCGCGGGCAGCTACGACGTGTACTGGGACAACCAGCCGGACATCGATCCCTGGGCCCCCGCGCACGTCGAGCGCCTGCAAACACCGCCGCTCGTCCACACGCCGGTGACCAACGGCAGGCTCTACTGCTACCGCATCGCCGCGAACCACAAGGGCCGGCCCTCCAAGTCGTCCGCCGCCCACTGCGCCGTTCCGCGCGCCGAGAACAAGCCGGTCCTCGGCTCGCTCGATCCGCCCGCGTTCCGCCCGGGCAAGGCCTTCACGATGACGGCCTTGGGCGCGCACTTCACGGCAGCCGCCCGCGTGCTCATCGACGGCAGCCCGGTCCCCACGCGCGTGGTCTCCGAGTCGCAGCTCGTCGCCTCGATGCCCGCGCTTCCGGGCGAGAAGGCGCACGTGGTCGTCGAGCAGGGAATCGAGCTGTCCAACCCGCTCGAGCTGGTCGCCGGCGACGCCCCGCCGCGCATCGCCGATCCCGGTCCCCAGCAGGTCGCCGAGGGCGAGCTGCTCGAGCTGCGCATCGAGGCCACCGACCCCGAGGGCGACGAGGTGCGGCTGTTCGTCCACGAGCTGCCGCCGGGCGCGCGTTGGTCGGAAGAGACGCGGACCCTCAGCTTCCGCCCGACCTTCATTCAAGGCGGCCGCACCTGGCGCGTGGTCATCGACGCCGACGACGGGCTGAGCACCGCGCACCATTCGTTCGAGCTGCGCGTCCTCGACACCATCGGGCCACCCGAGCCCCGGGTCGTCAGCACGACGCGGCAGGGCTCCTGTCAGAAGGTGAGCCTCGAGCAGCGCACCGACTCCTTTCTCGACAGCCAGGGGCACGCAGGCCGGGGCTTCGACGCGGTGCTCGTCGTGCCCGACGCGGCGAGCGCGGAGAACAAACTCCCGGTGCGCGTCCAGCTCCACGGCTTCTCTTCGCGCCTGGCCGCCGAGTGCTCGACCCGCGAGCTGCGGCTCTACCCGAGCGATCCGGCGAACACCTACTGGTGGGGCTACTCGGACCAGCTTCCCGGCGGCACGCCGGTCGCCGGCAGCGTGCCCGACTACACGGCCCGGCGCGTGCTGCACCTGCTCGACTGGACCCTGCGCACCTACCCGGGCGCCGACCCCGAGCGCGTCTACATCGCCGGCGGCTCGATGGGCGGGGCCGGGGCGCTCGCCCTCGGCCTGGGCTACGCGCGCCACTTCGCGTTCGTGCAGGCGCTCGTCGCCCAGAGCGTCGCGCGGCTGCACCGGCCCTCGCGCATCGCGCAGCTCGAGACGCTCTGGGGAACCCCCGCGCTCAACCTGCCCGGAGGCGGGGCGCTGGGCGTCTGGGACGAGCTCGACATGACCCGGCTGCTCCTGCAGGTCCCCGAGGCGCGCGAGCAGTTCGTCTTTCTCAAGCACGGCAAGGACGACCCGACGATCCACTTCTCGGCCGCCGTGGGCGCCAGCCCGCACACGGGAAAGTCGTTCTACGCGGCGCTCGGGTCCGAGCATGTCGGCCACTACGCGGTCTGGGATGAAGGCGGGCACTCCGAGCCCGATCCGGTGCTCGGCCAGCGCTGGTGGGACTCGGGCTGGGACCCGATTCACGATCCGGTCGCCTTCGTGCGCCGCGACCGGGCCTTTGCCTCCTTCTCGCGCAGCTCGGGCGACCGGGATCCCGGCAACGGCTCGGGCAACGGTCGGCGCGCGTGGAGCGAAGAGACGGGCTTCGCCGGCAGCCCCGGCGTCCAGGGCGACACCGGCTGGAGCGGGCAGTCGGCAGGGGCGCTCAACCGCTTCCTGCGCTGGGATGCGACCGCGCTGGTCGATACCCGGGACTACTTCGAGCTGCCGCTGCGCGCGCTCGACGCCGCCGGCGGCGCCCCGCCGCGAGAGGGCTATCCGACGACCGGCGATCGGCTGGAGTCTGGCCCGACGCTCTGGGCCGATGTCACCATCCGCCGCGCCCAGGCCTTCGTGCTGCGCGGCGGCGAGAGGGTGCGCTGGCGGTTTGGAGCCGACGAGGGCACGGCAAAGGCTGCGCCCGACGGCACGCTGACGATTCCCCAACTGCCGCTGACCGCCGGCTGGAAGAGCCTGGTCCTCGAGCGGGACTGAAAGCGGGCCGAAGAATCGTCCGAGCGATCACGGGCCAAGCCCGAGGCCCTTCGACAGGGAGAGCCTTGGCCTCGCCCGGAACCCGAGCGATCGGTCGCAGGTCGAAAGGGGCAAATAGCAATGCGCCCGTCGAGGAATCGAGCAGAGGCGCGGCCGATTCGAGGGTTCCCGGCCGCCGGAACGAAGGCCGGCGCTCCCGAATCGTGGTGCCGCGCGACGAATCTCGAGGGAGGCCGCAGCTTGCCAGGCCGAGGCCGCCGGAGCCGCCCACAGCGGCGCTCGATTCGATCTGCAGGCCAGTCACCCCGGCTTATTCACGGCCGGGCTAGCACAGCGCCAGCTAGAAACGACATGACGCG
>ENA-UOOR01000970-UOOR01000970.1-fermentation-metagenome-genome-assembly--contig:-NODE-970-length-36480-cov-7.464900_pt1 | contig 36480 bp, 30 predicted proteins | sample MGYA00245780_ERZ724029 | MGnify/ENA primary metagenome ERZ724029 (study PRJEB28704, sample SAMN03018315) | fermentation metagenome | biome: anthropogenic terrestrial biome; feature: soil; material... | reverse complement strand
GGCCGCCGGTAGACGAGCCCTGCGCCCGTCGAGAGCACCTCGAACGGCGCGAGCTGGCCGAGCGGAGGATCGGAGGCGCCGAGCAGCAGCCACCCGCCCTCGGCGAGCGATTCGAAGAGCCGGCGCGCGACCAAGGCGACGACCTGCGCCTCGAAGTAGATGAGCACGTTGCGGCAGAGGATGAGGTCCACGCCGAAGGTGCCGTTGGCCATCGACGGGTAGGCGTCCTCGGCGAGGTTGAGGTAGTCGAAGCGCACCCGCTTTCGAAACCGCGGCAGCACCTCGTAGCGCTTGCCTACCGAGCGCACGTACCTGCAGGCGAGCTGCAGGCTCGCGCCGCGCAGCGACCAGGCGCCGTAGGTGGCGCGCCGGGCCTTCTCCAGCGCCGGACGCGAGATGTCGGTCGCGAGGATGAACGAGCGGCCCGCCAGCCCCATCTCCTCGAACATCATCGCCAGCGAGTAGGGCTCCTCGCCGCCGGCGCAGCCCGCGCTCCAGACCCTCAGGACGTGGCGCTCCGGCCTGTCGCGCAGCAGCTCGGGCACGATGCGGTCGCGGATGAGATCGAACTGAGCCTTGGCGCGAAAGAAGTAGCTCTCGCCCACCGTCAGATCGCTCACCAGGTCGGACAAGGCGATGTCGTCGCGCTCGAGGAGCGCCGCGTAGTCCCCGATGGAGCCCAGGCCCCGCGCGGACATCTCCTTGCGGACCGCGGATTCGACCTCGCGAAAGCGGTACTCGGGGATCTTCAATCCGGCGTGCCGGGTGACGATCTGGGCGACCTTCGCGAAGGCGCGATCAGTCCACTGCGCCGGCATGCCGAGCCCCTTGACCGGCGACCGCCTCGTCGAGCTTCTCGGCTTCAGCGTGCGACAGGAAGGTGTTCAGGTCGTGGATGAGCAGCAGGCCGTCGGGGAGCCGCGCGACCCCGGCGAGGTACTCGACCTTGCGGGCCAGCAGGTGCGCGGGCGTGACCTCGGCGGGATCGATCGAGAGCAGCTCGAGCGTGCGGTCGACCCGTATGGCGACGCGCCGCGAGCCGGCGGAGGCGATGACGAGCTGGTCCGAGAGCTCGGGCGCCTTGGCGGGGAGGCGAAACCGCGCGCGGAGGTCGAGCACGGGCACCACCGCGCCGCGCAGGTTGATGACCCCCTCGACGATGGCCGGAGCCTTGGGCAGCGGAGTGATGGTGACCACGCGCACGATCTCCTGCACGTCCTGCGACAAGACCCCGTAGCGCTGCTCGCCGACCTCGAAGACCAGAATGTCCACCGAGCTGCCCGCTCCTTTCTGGCCGCCTCCAAGCCTCTCCACGCCCTCCCGAGGCGACCGGCGCTCGCCGGCTCGCGGCGCTCACCCCTCGAGCTGAGAAGGGATAAGGTCAGCGCGCTGTTCTGGAAAGCCTTTGGGAGGCCCTCGTCTTGTCCGGTCTGCTCATCGCCGTCGCCCTGCTCGCCGCCCTCGCCTTCACCGGGTGGCGCGCGCTCGCCTCGCGCAGGTCCGCGGCCGGCCATCGCCGCGCGCTCGAGCTGCAGCCGGGCATGAGCCTGGACAACCCGCTGAGGATCGCCTCCTTCACTGAGCTCGACGACGCCGTCGACACTTTGCGCTGCCCCTGCGGCGGGCTGCTCGACCGAATTGGCGAAGGCAGCCGCCCTGGCCTGCGCGTCGTGCGCTGCGCCTGCGTGGTCTGCGAAGAGGACGTCGATCTCTTCTTCGACCTCTCGCAGCTTCGCCACTAAAAGCCTCGCTGCCCGAGAGTCGTTGCGACTTCCCGAAGAGCCGGACCTTCGTGCCGGCCGACGGGGACCCCTCGTGTCTCCCGCGCCTCTGCTCGATTCCTCAGCAGGCGCATCGCCACGCGCCCCTACCGACCTGCGACCGATGACTCGGTCTCCGGGCGGCCGGGCGTCTCATCGCGCCGCGCTCGCCCTCCTCCTTACAAAGGTTGAGACGTGCCGGCGCGACGCAACCAAGCAGCGCTCGCCCGTGCGCCCCCCAGACCTCGTCCGGCTTCGGGCGATTTGGCTCGGGCACCGCTCATGCCGAGCGTAGAGGCGACCCGCGCAAGCCTCGGAGTCGAAGCACGCGCGAGGCCGTCTCGGTGAGCTGGGGGAAAATCCCAACGGCCGCGAAATTCCGGTCTGCCTACAACCGCCCGGACTTCGCGCGGTTTGCCCACTCATGAGGTGGACCTGCCCGAGCGCTGGCGCCCGGCGGCTACGACCGGGAGAACGGTAGAGGTCCCGAAATAGAGGACGCCGGTCCCGTGGCTCGGAGCCGGCGTCTTCGGTTGCGATTGCTTGCGGGCTCGAAGCGAGCCCGCGACTTCGAGCCCCGCGGCTACTTGGCCTGCGCCGCAGGCGCTTCGGTCGCGGGAGCGGCCGCGGGTACCGCCTCGGGCACTTGGGGCTCGCCGGCCGGAGCCGCAGCCGGCGCAGCCTCCGGCGCGGGCGACTCGACTCCAGGCGCCGCGGCGCTCGCCTCTTCTGCCGGCGTCGTAGCGGGCGTGGCCTCGGGCGCTGCCGCCGCGGCTGCCGGAGCCACCGCCGGCGCACTTTCGGGCGACTGTGCGCCCGCCGCCTGGCCCGACGCCGCTCGAGCGGCAGCTATCCGACTCTCCTCCTCGGCGCGCGCGTAACGGAAGCGGCCAAACAGCGTGGCGCCCGCGGAGATGGTCGCCTCGCGCATCGCCTCGCTCAGGTTCGAGTCGGTCTCGACGCCCATCACCACCGGCATCCGCGTCGCGGACACGTCGCCGACCGCGCTGGTGTCGCGCCAGGCTGGCTTCTCGTTGCCGTCCATGACCGTCAGGCCGATGCGCGCCTGGAGGTGGTCGTGGCCGATGGCCGCGTCGGCGACCGCGACCTCGGTGCAGCGGGCTCGCCGGTAGGAGACCTCGAGCGAGACGAGCCCTTCGACTCCGAGCGCCTGGGCCAACTCCGCCTGTTCGGCCGGCTCGAGCTCCCGCGCCGCGCCGCCGCCGAGCAGGTCGGTCATGCGCGGGGTGCCGCTGGAGTGGCGGTGTTCGTACTTCTCGAAAAGCCGCCGGTAGACCGGGTTCGCGACGACCTGCTCGTAGGGCACCAGCCTCCAGCCGAACCCCTTCTCGAGCCCCTCGACGATGATGTCGTAGGCGATGACCGACTGCTCCTGCTCCTGGCGGGCGAAGTCGCCCGAGGCGAGCTGGGTGATCGCCTTGGCGGTGTTGATGATGTTGACCACCTCGTTGGAGCTCTGCTCGGCGTTGCGCAGGAAGTGGACGTCGTAGCCGACGACCGCCACCGACGAGACGCTGTCGCAGCGACCGGGGTCGACCTTCACCGTGGCGCACCCCGAGACGACGGCGATAGCGGCGCCCGCGGCGACAACTCGGAAGAGACTCATTTGCTGGATTCCTGCTTTCTCCGGCCCCACGTTTGGCGCGTGATTGTGTCAGCGCGTTGGCCGGGCAACAAGTGGCCCCTCGTCCCCGAGCCCGCGGAAGAGATTGGTGGCGAGGGGCACGGCGCGCATGACGAACCCCGAGGTCCCAAGCTCGGCGGCGGCCGGCGACAGCCCCATCGACTCCGCGGGCGAGCCGAAGAGCGCGCTCGAGCGCCCCCGCGAGCTCACCTCCCGCGCGCGGCCCGCTCGCCCAGCCTCTCGCCAGCGCTTGCTGCTCCGAGCTCGCGTTCGGTCGAGAGGAGCCAACGGGCTCGATCGGCGTGGCTGACGCGCCATCTGCCGCGGGGTGCGCGGGCAAGTCACGCGAGCTGATCATCCCGCATCGCCGGAACGGCCTTCTCGCCGGGCCAGGAGGGCCACTCCCCGTCCTCGGAGCGCCGGATCTGCAAGTCAGGAAGGCCATTCCCGTCCTCGGAACGCCGGATCTGCAGGTCAGAAACGCCATTCCCGTCCTCGGAACGCCGGATCTGCGGGTCAGAAACGCCATTCCCGTCCTCGGAACGCCGGATCTGCAGGTCAGAAACGCCATTCCCGTCCTCGGAACGCGGATCTGCGGGTCAGAAACGCCGTTCCCGTCCTCGGAACGGCTTTTCCCCGTGCAGGAATGGCGTTCCGAGATCCGGAATTCCGTTCCGATTGAGGAGATTCAGGCTCGCTGTAAGAAAGCCCCCCTTCTCGGGGGGGATGATTGACGCCGCCCGCGGGTCCGGCCGTAGAGTGCCGCCACTCACCGTTGGGGGTCACATGAAATTTGGTTTGTTTGATCAGCGGATTCTGGGCGCGGCGGTCCTCGAGCGCTTTGCCGGCGTGACGGTTACTGGCGACCTCGCCACGAGCCTGGAGAGCTTCAGGCTGGTCCACGGCGCCCTCGAAGGGGCCGCAGAGGCGGTCGACGAAGCCCGCCGGGCGCGCGATGCGGCGCTCGCGGAGATCGGCGCCGCCGACACCTTGCTCGACCGGGGGCTCGACGGGTTGGCTACCAAGCTGGTCGGCGCGGGCCTCGGGTCGCGCAAGAACCCGTTCTCCTCCTACTCGAGCCACGCGCCCTCGGAGCTCGTCATCCTCGCCTACAAGACCGAGGTCGCCGCGGTGCGCGAGATGGCCGCCAGGATCGCCGCGAAGGGGCCGAACGAGGAGGTCACCCGGGCCATCGGCGAGTGCCTGCAGCACGCCGCGAAGGTCGAGCAGGCGGTGACGGGGCTCTCCGGCCCGCAGAGCACCTACGACATCAAGCGGGCCGCGCGCGACGCCGCGGCGATGGACTGGAGCAAGGCCTACTCGAAGCTGCGGCTGCGCGCCGAGCTCGCCTTCGAGGACGATCGGGCGACGTTCGACGCGCTCTTCACCGAGGTCGAGCGCGTCCAGCGCCCGGTGAAGCGGCGCAAGAAGAGCAAGGCGGACTCGGAATCGGACGTGCCGGAGTAGCGGCACCGCAATTCTCTCTTTCCCGGTGAGTCAGGCCCCGGTCCTTCGCGGACCGGGGCCTTGTCTTTGCGGGCGGACGATTCCCTGGCAGCCCTTCGTGCCGGCTTCCTCGAGTCCTCCGTCTTTCAGTCGGATCCGAGCTGGGCAGCGTGATTGCCGCCGGATGCGCAACCGGACTCCACGGCGGCAGGGGAGCTTTTCGGACCTACTCGGCGGCCGCGACCCCGCTCGCCACGCTCGGGCTCTCGAGGACCAGCACCGTCGCGTCGGGCGCCTTGACCGCCCGCGCCTCGCCCTCGCCGAGCCCGAACGCCTCCTCGACTTCGCGCGCCCGGCGGCCAGAGGCGATGACGCGCACTTCGTGGTCGGTGAGGAAGGCCTTGGCGCCGGCACCCGAGGGCACCGCGTCGCCGTAGTAGCCGCGCTCGTCCCCATCGAGCCACGCGTGCGCGTCGAGGTAGAGGGCGAGCCTCGGCCCGAGATCGGTGACGACGGGCCGGCCCTCGACGTTCTGCTCGTTGACCACCTTCGCGATCGCCCGAAGATCGCGCCCTCCGGCCTGGAGCGCGAGGCGAACCCCTTGCATCTGCACCCCGCGAACGCCGTAGAGGCCGCCCAGGGCCGCGCAGCCGAGGGCGAGCGCGAGCACGCCGGTCGCCCGCGTGCGCGGCTTTGCCCAGAAGAAGGCCCTCTCGAGCCCCCAGGCGAAGACGAGCGCGGCGCCCAGGTGAACCAGGTACTCGAACCGCGCGAGCTGCGGGTGCCAGATGCCGTCGATCAGCGCCAGGACGAGCGCACCGACCGCGCAGACGAAGGCGAAGCCACGCTTGTAGAAGCCGGAGACGAGCGCGGCGAGCATCGAGAGCAGGTAGAGCGCGAGCACCAGGCCCTGCAGCACCGTCAGCCACGGCGGGAAGAAGCGCGAGTAGAGCCACGGCTCGGAGTCGAAGCGGTAGATCATCCAGTACGGCGCTCGCAGGTGCGTCCACGCCGCTTGGAAGAGGCCGGTCTTCTCGAGCTGCGGGGCGAGGCCGTCGAGCGAGGCGAGCGAGGCTCCCCGGGCGAGCAGGTCTCCGAGGTGAACCCCCTCGGCGGCCATCGCGAGCAGCGCGCACGCGACGAACAGGCCCCAGCGCCGCTCGGTTCGCAGGCGGCTCCAGGCCATCGCGCCGGCGGCGGCGGCGACGAGCAGGCCGCCTGCGCTGGTGAACAGGGCGAGCCCGGCGAACAGGGCGGACACCAGCAGGCTCCAGGCCCCCGCGCCCTGGCGCCACCGCAGCGCGAAGAGCAAGGCCGTCGCGGCGAGCAGGCCGAGAAGCGGCTCGGGCATCGGCACCGCGGCCCACCGCAGCGCGACCGGGCTGAACATCGCCAGCCCGAGCGCCGCCACCCTGCCCTCAGGCCCGACAGGCAGGCGCCTCAGGATGCGCGCGAAGACGAAGCCCGTCGCCGCGTAGAGCGCGGCCGACAGGGCCCAGAAGCCCGCCTCGCCGAAGAGCTTGACCGGCAGGGCGAGCGCGAGCGAGTAGCCCCAGAAGAACCGGTCGTCGACCCCGTCGTTCCAGGGCACCGACAGGCCCTGACCGGCGACGAGGCTCTTGGCCTTGGCCAGGTAGTAGTAGCCGTCGAGCGTGAAGAGGTCCGCGCGCGAGCCGAGCCAGGCGACGAGCCCGGCGCCTGCGAGGACGAGCGCCGCTTCCGCGGCTGAAAAGCCGAGCGCGCGGCGCGCAGCAAAGCGGCCGGCGGGCTCGACGGGGGCGCCCTCTTCGGCTCCGGGCGCGGCGGGCATCAGTAGGCGGAGGTCGACTTCTTGCCGGTGACGATGGCCACCGAGGCGCTCGCGCCGATGCGATCGGCGCCCGCGGCGATCATCTTCTCTGCGTCCTCGCGCGAGCGCACGCCGCCCGAGGCCTTCACGCCCATCTCGGCGCCGACGATGCGGCGCATCAGCGCGACGTCCTCGGCGGTCGCCCCGCCGCCGGCAAAGCCGGTCGAGGTCTTCACGAAGGCGGCGCCGGCGGCCTTGGAGAGCGCGCAAGCGATGACCTTCTCCTCCTGATTGAGCTGGCTCGTCTCGAGGATGACCTTGACCGGAACCGGCTTGGCCGCGTCGACGACCGCCTTGATGTCCTCGAAGACCAGCCTGTAGTCGTGCCCCTTGAGCGCGCCGATGTTGATGACGGTGTCTATCTCCTTGGCGCCGCAGCGGATGGCCTCGCGGGTCTCGTAGGCCTTGGCCGAGGCCAGCGCGGCGCCCAGCGGGAAGCCGACGACGGCGATGGGCACGGTGCCGCAGCCCTTGAGGAGCTGCGCGGCGAGCCCGACGTTGGTCGAGTTGAGGCAGACCGTGGCGAAGCCGTACTTCTTGGCCTCCTCGCACAGCTTGGTGACCTCCTCGCGGGTCGCCTCCGGCTTGAGCAGCGTGTGGTCGATGTAGCGGGCGATGTCCGGCGAGGTCCGGGTGTGGCCCATCGGCGAGACGCGCGAGGCGCCGAGGGTGACGATGCTCTTGGCGCCGCAGCTCCCGCTCGCGCCGTTCGCGCAGCTTCCACAGCTCGACGAGCAGGCGCCCGAAAAGCGGTGCTGGGAATCGGAGGCGACAGGGAGGGCGGGGGCGCTCAGACGCTGGGAGACGCGCTCGGCGATGATCTCGACCAACTGCTCGAAGTTCTGGATGTCGGACACGGTTCACCCGAGTGTGTGTGTGTGTCAAAAAGGCGGCGATTCTAGGAGCGTTCCCGGGGGGGCGCAAGGAGATGGACCGCTGGCCGAACGGTTGACTTGCGAGTGGGCGCGCTCTGCCTCAGGAGTGAGAGGCGAGCCCCTGCCCTTCCAGAGCCTCGGTCACGAGCGTGGCGAGGGTCGCGGCGTCGAGGGTGGCCTCGGCGTTCCGGTCGTTGTTGAAGTAGGCGAAGCAGGGCCTGCCTGAGGCGGCCAGAGCCGCGATCTCGGCGGCCGGCCGCCTCAGACCACCCCGCCCGTAGCGGCCGCCGTGGCGGGCGTGCAGGCCGTGGAAGCGCCGGTAGTAGATGGGGCCGGGCGGAGGAGACGGCGCGGGAGCATCGGTCAGATCGTGCAGGCACAGCGACGCCGAGCACCGCTCGAGCAGCGCGAAGACCTCCTCGCAATACCACTCGGGATTGCGCAGCTCGACGACGTAGTCGTGCCCGCCGGGCAGCGCCTGGAGGAAGCCCTCGAGGCGCGCGGGGTCCTTCTTCATCTGCGGCGGCAACTGCCAGAGCACCGGGCCGAGCCGGTCTCCCAAGGGCGCGATCGCCTCGAAGAAGCGCGCTATCCCCTGGCCGGTCTCCTTCAGCCGCTTGATGTGCGTGAGATACCGGCTGCCTTTGACCGAGAAGACGAACTCGGCTGGAACCCGCTCGGCCCAGGCGCGAGCAGTCGTGGGTGAGGGCAACCTGTAGAAGGTGTTGTTGAGCTCCACGGTCCCGAAGCGGCTCGCGTAGTAGGCGAGCTCCTCTCTGTGCGGCAGCCCGGGTGGATAGAAGACCCCGCGCCAGTCGGAATAGACGTAGCCGCTCGTGCCGACGTGGACTCGGCCTTCGGTCTCGGTGCGCCCGGCCATCCTTGCCGGGAAGGTGAGGTCGGCAGCGCGCTCCGGCGATTCCCGGGTTCGCGTCGGCTCCGGCAGCGCGCGGCCAGGCGCTTGCCCGGCACTCGCGACGAGCGGGCCCAAACGCGAGCCCGTGCGAGCGCTGGTTCGCTCACCTCATGGTCGACCTGCTGCCGACGAGGCGAGCAAGACGCCGCAGCGCTCCCGGCGGCTGCCACAGAGCGGCGAGCCGGCAGGTCAGGAGGTCTGGAGTCCAGGGGCGCTCGACTCGGCGGTATTCGCGGCTGGGCGCAAGCGAACGGGCGTCAGGCCTGCCCCGGCGTGCTTCCGCCGTCGGATGCGCACCCGGGCGGCCCGCCGTCGGAGTGCTTGCCGCGGGGGCGGCGACGGCGGCGGCGGCGCTTCTTGACTGCATCCTCGGGCGGCGCCTGCTCGAGCGGCTCTCGGCCCTCGCGCCAAGCGGCCAGCCGCTGCTCCCCTTGACCTGTCGCTCGCACCTGGATGGCGAAGAGCTCGAGGGCGTCCGGGAAGATCGGGTGGTGGCGGAAGGAGGCGGGCGAGCGGCGCCTGCGGCGCTCGCCGCTCAGGATCCCCTGCGCCCAGAGCAGTTGCCTCGCCCGGTCGCCGATGCGGCGAGGCAGGCGCGCCGTCTGTACGAGCGCGTCGAGCACCTCGTCGACCGCCTCGGAGGCCGACCTGTCGTCCTCGAGCATCAGCCGGCCGGCAAGCGGCGAGAGCAGGACGGCGATGATCAGCGAGTCGTCGACGGGCGACACCTTGATCCGCTCGTCGAGCGCGCCGAGCCGCTCGAAGAAGTCGCGCCGGGCGGTGGGGCCGCCTTGCTCGAGGTACCTGGCGACCGGTGGCAGCAGCACCCGGAGCGCGCCGAGGGCATCGAGCAGCTCGAACGCCTGGCGAGAGGTCCCGCCCCGGAGCAGGCGGAAAGTCTCCTCGAGCAGCCGGGGCGACGCGCACCTCGGCAGGTCCTCGACCGCTCCCTCCATCGCGGCATAGGTCGCCGGGTCGATGTCGAAGCCCAAGCGCGCAGCGAAGCGCACCGCGCGAAGGATGCGGACCGGGTCCTCGCGCAGGCGCACCTCCGGCGGACCGATGGTGCGGATGAGGCGCGCGCGCAGGTCCTTCAAGCCGTCGACGAAGTCGATCACTCGGCCGAGGCGAACGTCGTAGAAGAGCCCGTTGACCGTGAAGTCGCGCCGGCGCGAGTCCTCCTCGGCGGTGCCGAAGACGTTGTCGCGCGTAATCAGCAAGTCCTCGGGCAGGTCCTCGCCCTCTTCGATCTCGATGGGGTTCGCGCGGAAGGTGCTCACCTCGATGAGCTTGCCGCCGCGGAAGAAGACGTGCGCGAGCCGGAAGCGCCGGCCTACCAGACGGCAATTGCGAAACAGCGAGCGCACCTCGCCAGGATGGGCCGAGGTGCAGATGTCGAAGTCCTTCGGCGGGCGGTCGAGCAGCAGGTCGCGCACGCAACCCCCGACGAAGTAGGCCTGCTGCCCAAAGCGGTGGAGGCGGTTGAGGATCTTGATGCCGTCGAGGTCGAGCCGCTCGGGCGGGATGTCGGCGGGCGCTCCGTCGTCACGGAGGCTGGAGGCCATCGGTCGCTCGCGGGTCTCGTGAGCAGGCGCGCCCTCGGAGGGCAGGGCTTCACCGCTCTGCTCGAGGAGCGCAGGCGCCGCGACCTGTTGGCCATCGGCAGCACGCGCGCTCGCCTCCGGGCCCTGGGCCAGGCGGCGGCGGCGACGGCGGCGGTGCGCGGGTTCAGCCGGCGATGCTTGCTGCGACGAGGCCTCGTCGAGGGGGCGCACCGATGCGGAGCGCGCGGGGCTGTCATGCTCGTTCGACGTAGGATCGCCTGTCGTCTCTAAGATGGATTCACTCATCGGGTCGGTCGGGCGCGGAATCTACGGAAGATCCGCCCTGCCAGTCAAACAAGCAGCACCTCCGGCTCATGCTGGCCGTCGCACCGGCGTGCGAGCGAAGGAGCGCGACGCTCCGCGGCCAGGCAAGCAGCCCCAAGGCCTCGAAACGCCGACCGAAGAGCCGTTTCGACGCCCTCACACGCCTCAAGAGGTGTCGGGACAAACTCCTTGAGCTCGGCCCGCCCCCTCCACTCACCTCGAGCGAAGCCGAGGGTCCCTTCGACGCCGCTCCGGCCGCTCGCGCGTCGGGAGCCACGCTCAGGGTGAGCGGATCCGGACCGAGTCGAAGGAGGGTTTCTCGACGGGTCTTCAGCGCCCGTCGGTTCCGGTTCCCTGCTTGGTCTCGGCGCTCGTGCCCTGCGGGGCGGTGGCCATGGTCCAGGCCTGCACCGCGCGGTAGGCGTCGGCAAACTGCTCGCGAACCGCCTTCCCCAGCTCGTCCGGCGCGACCGGCTCCATCGCCGCTTCGATATCCCGGGCGAGTTCGAGGGCGTTTGAGTGGCGCTGCCTCCGGTCCTTCTCCAGGGCCCGGCTGAGCACCTTCCAGACCTTGCGGGGAACTCGCGGATGCCTGTGTACGGGCTCCTCGATGATCGCGTCGAGCGTCGTGTCCGCGGTCTCGCGCTTGAAGGGCCGCTCGCCGGTCAGGGCTTCGTAGAGGATCAGTCCGGCGGCAAAGAGATCGCTGCGCCGGTCTATCGGCTCGCCCATCGCCTGTTCTGGCGACATGTAGAGCGGCTTGCCCTTGATGATCCCCAATTCAGTTTGGGAGCGCTTGTCGCGGGTGAGGGCGATGCCGAAGTCGAGCACCTTCACCGTCCCGTCGAAGCCAATCATCACGTTCTGCGGCGACAGGTCCCGGTGCACCAAATCGAGCGGGCGGCCATCGTCGCCGCACAGCTCGTGCGCGGCGTGCAGGCCATGGAGGGTCTGCACCAGGATGGCGCCAGCGATCCGCGGCTCGAGGGCTTGCATTCGCGCGAGCACCGCCGCCAGGCTCGGTCCCTTGACCAGCTCCATCGCCAGGTAGTAGCCGCCCGGCGTGCGGCCGAAGTCGTAGACGACCGCGAGGTTGGCGTGGGCGAGCTGAAGGCTGACGCGCGCCTCGTCGAGGAACTGCTCGACTATCTCTGGCTCGTCGAGCAGGTACGGGAGGATGCGCTTGAGGGCGACGAGCCGGCCGACGCCTTCGGGCCCCTTCTGCCGGGCGACGAAGACCTGGGCCATGCCTCCGGTGCCCAGCGGCGAGAGCAGCTCGTAGCGTCCGAACCTCGCCTTCGGGCGGAAGCTCTCGGCGACGGCCAACTCGTCGAGCCGCTGTGCGGGTGAAGCGCCGTCGGAGAGGGCGATGAAGGTGAGCACCGTATTGTCAAGCTGCTCGCCCATCGCATCGACGAGCGCGCGGGCCAGAGGGATTTCCTTCGCCGGCAGATCTTCGACGACGAGCCCGAAGGCCCCGAACTGCGCCGGACCGAAGGCGAGGTTCTTGACGAGGAGTTGCCCTCGCTCGAATGGATGGACGCCTTCGGCGGCAGAGAGCTGCTGCTTGCGCAGCGCGGCGGGTCCGAACCTGCGCGTGAGCACCGGGCCCTGCGTGCCTCGGAGCTGGACGAAGCCGCTCGAGGCGCCGAGCAGCCGCGCGCATTGCGACAGGAAGACATCGAGCGCGACCTCCAGACCGAGCCCGCGGGCCAGGCAGTCCTCGAGGATCATGTCGACCAGCCGGGTGACGCGCGCGTGCGCGCGCAGGAAGCTGAGCTCTTGGTGAATGCTCTTGAAGGTCAGTGTTTGCAGGCCCATCGGTTTGCGCTCCCGGACGCGGTCGACCTTCGCAGACTGCGCCACCCCTGTGAAGCGCGGCGGGGTCCCAAGACCTTTGACTTCTTCGCCCCGCTTCGTGCGGCGGCTGTTCGGACCAGGCGCCGCGCTTGGTTGAGCCGGCTCTTGTTGCCTGAGGAAATCTGACCGGAGAAAGCCGGGCGGCCTGCGTGCAGGCATGACGAAGAGGCGCCGACGCGAGGTGGAGAAAGGAGCTCTCGACCGGCCTCCAGACCAAGCCGAGCGCCTGGCGGGTCGCAGGGGTGCCTGCCACGGGTGCGAGCCCGAAAGCCGGGGCGCCCGCGAGCAAGTAGAGGCAAACCGAGCGGGGGGACATACCTTCGAGAGGCGAAACGACGGAGGTGGGCAGGCAGAGCTTCGGGGGCGTGGAGAGAAATCGCGATGTGGCGCTTGCCCGGCGTGTCGTTCAAGCAGCTCGCCAAGGACTTCAAGAGCGAGGTCAAGGACGACAACGTCACCAACGGCGCGGCGGCGCTCGCCTACTACCTGATGCTGGCGCTGTTCCCGGCCCTGATCTTCCTGCTGAGCCTGCTGCCGTTTCTGCCCATCGCCAACCTCGACCAGGCCGTGATGAACCTGCTGCGCCAGGGGTTGCCGGGCGAGGCGGCGAGCCTGCTCGACGACACGGTCCGGGAGGTGGTCGGCCAGCGGCGCGGCGGGCTGCTCTCCTTCGGCCTCATCGGCACGCTCTGGGCCGCCTCCTCTGGCATCTACGCGGTGATGCAGCAGCTCAACATCACCTACGACGTCAAGGAGGGGCGCTCGTTCTTCAAGGTGCGGGGCATCGCGCTGGGGCTGACCATCGGCTTCGGGTTCCTTGTCGCCGCGGCCTTCTCGCTCATCGTGGTCGGAGGGATGTTGCAGGGCTGGCTCGCCTCGTCTCTGGGCTGGAGCGGGCCGCTGCAGGCCGCCTTCGCGGCCCTGCGGTGGGTCATCATCTTCGCGCTCTTGCTGCTCGCCTTCGCGGTCGTCTACTACTTCGGCCCCGACGTCGAGCAGAGCTTCAAGCTCATCACCCCGGGCAGCGTCATCGGCGTCGTGCTGCTCGCGCTCGCGGCGCTGGGCTTTCGCTTCTACGTCTCGAGCTTCGGCAACTACAGCGCGACCTACGGCAGCCTCGGCGCGGTCATCATCCTGCTGCTGTGGCTCTACATCGTCGGCCTGGTGTTGCTGCTCGGCTCCGAGGTGAACGCGCTCGTCGAGCACTACGAACCGGGCGGCAAGCAGAAGGGCGAGAAGCGCGAGCCTCGCGGCGGGCCGCCGGAGAATAGGGGCCCGCCGCCTCCGCGGCGCGGGCCGCCGCCGGAAGGGCCGCGGCCACAGGCGCATTAGCAGCGGCGTCGGTCCGAGAGAACGCGTCGCCTACGGAAGGGGCCGCGGCGGTCCCGGCGGCAGGCCGCTCTACCGCGGTGCCGTGCCCGTCTTCGTGAACAGCGCCTTGACGGTCGTCGGGGTGGCGCTCTTGCGAAGCCCCTCGTCCTCGGAGCTGCGCAGCGCGAGCGTGAGCTTTCCCAAGGCCTGCGCCAGCGCGAGCCGCTCGGCCTCCTCGGGCTTCACGAGCAGCGAGACGTGCTTGAAGGCGCGTTCGCCTTCGGGGACGAGGTTCAGGTTGGTTTGGCCGGTGATCTTCCCGGTCGCCACCACGAGCGCGTTCTCGAGCACCGTGGTCGCCACCATGCCCTTGCCTTCGGAGGACGGCAGCACGGCGATCACGTCCACGTGGTCGTTCGGACGGACCCACTGGCCGCAGCTCGAAGCGGGAGTCGTCTCGACGGTGAAGATGCGCAGGTCCTTCTTCGCGAAGCTCGAGAGCTTCTCTACGGACTTGCTCGTCTCGAACATGCTCCACAGGAGCATGTCCCCGGTCTGCACCGGCATGAGGATCTCTTGTCCGACGATGTAGCTGGCGGAGTCGGGCTTGACGACCGAAGTGGTGACGAACTGCTCGGGGACAGGCCGCTGGGAGATCATGTCGAAGGTAAGGACGGTGTTCTCGGAGATGTCCTGGGAGGCGACGACGACCGGGACGAGCGTCCAACCCTTCTTCAGCTTCTCGATCTCCGGGTCGGACCTCACGCGGCGCGAGCAGCTCGCGAGTGAGGCGTCGCTCTGCTCGACTCGCTTGAGCGAGGTGGCGTAGTCGGCCTGGAGCTTTTCGAAGGTCGAGGCGCGCACGCAGCCGACGGCGGCGAGAAGGGCGATGGGGAGGAGTCTCTTCATGGCGGTGCTCCTGCGGATGGGCGACGTTCGGCTTGCGGCTCGCGCCATTTGCTGGGGGGATGGTCGGCGCGGGTTCGAAAAGCGGGGAAACGGTACACCAACGTTCGTGGGAGGAGCGCGCCGCAAGCCCGGTCGCGCGCGAGGGGCGAGCTCCTCCGAGCGAACCCGCCGACTCCCGCTGGAGGTCGGCGCCCGAGCCGCGCTCAGTCCGTCCTCGGGTGTATGGAAGGTGAGCGAACCCGAGAACCCGGAGGCGCCTGATGTCCGACGACTCGAACCTCAGCCTGCTGCTGCGCGAATCAATCCGACGCCCGCCCGACAACTCTCCAGAGACCGAAGAGGCCGAGCCGGTCGAGGAGGAGCCTCTCGATGGGATTCGCTGCCCGCTCTGTTCGTGGCGACCGCGGCCAGCCGATCGCTGGGGTTGCCGCTGTGGGATGGGCTGGAACACCTTCCTGACCCGAGGGCGCTGCCCGCGCTGCGATTACCAATGGCACGACACCGCGTGCCTGGCCTGCCACCGATGGTCGCGCCACCTCGATTGGTACGAAGCGCCGGCAAAGCAGCATTAGGCCGAATGGGCTTCGAGCACCGTCTCGAGCTCGGGGAGCCGTGAGCCCAAACCCTGCTCGCACGGTTGGCCCTTCGAGGAATGCGGCGAATCGCGGCGCGGTTGCGCTAACCTCGCCCGCCATGACCGATCCCGCCGCCCCACTCGCCAGGTATACCGAGCGCCTCCTGCAGGTCCGGCGCGAGCTCGCCTTGTTCGAGGACCGCGTCGAGATAGAGGCGCGCTGGCTTCTCGGCGGCACGCACCGCACGACGGTCAAGCTCTCGGACCTCACTCCGCGGACCACCGAGCTCTTCGTGCGAAACCGCTGGGCCAAGCGCGCCATCCTCGTCGGCGCGCTCGCCGTCTCGGCCGCCGTGGTCTTCGGGCGGCCGAACCAGGAGCCCTGGGTGCAGAGCGCGAGCATGGTCGGCTGGGTGGTGACCGCGATCTGCGCGGTGATCGCCGGCCTGTCGTTTCGCAAGATCCGCTTCGTGCGCCTGCTGCGTCACGACGGGAAGGCAGGTCTGGACATCGCCCAGGCCGGTCCCGACGCGCTCCGCTTCGAGGACTTCCTCACGGCCATCAAGCGGCAGGTCAGGCGCGCGTAGGCCGGGCCCTTCGGTGGGACCGGAGCGCCAGCCTTCGTGCTGGCGTCTCGGGGTCGGGCCTCCGGCGACGCGGATGGAGTCAGGAGGCGAAAGATCCTTCGCAACTCCGCTTCATCTCCTCTACTTCATCCGCGCACTCACGCCGCCGGCGCTCCCTCCTCGCGCGGTACGCAGGAGATTCCCGAGACCGTCTTCAGTCCGGCCGAGACGAAGCTCGGCCCTCCGTCGAGCGCATCAGCGGCTGCCCGGTCGAGCGAAGCACCGACAGCCACAGCTCGCGGTCGGGGTCGATGACCTTGTTCTGGCCCGTCACCACCGCCAGCGGCGCGTGGGTGAAGACGCCGTGCATCCGGCCGATGAGCACGTCGGTCTTGCCCGCCATCGCCGCGTGGACCGCGTTGCGCGCGAGCCGGTTGCAGAAGATCTCGTCGGTCGCCGTCGGCGGCACCGAGCGGATGGTGTAGCTCGGGTCGATGTACTTGACCGCAAGGGGAACGCCCTTCGCCTTGAAGTGCGCCTTGACCGCGTCGCGCAGGTAGGTCCCGACGTCAAGACCGTCGGCGCCGAAGCGCAGGTTGCCCGAGGCGTCGCGCTCGTCCGACTTGCCCAGCCGCCGGGCGATGGTGCGCGCGCAGCCCTCGGCGACGACGACCAAGGCGTGGGAGCGCGCGCGCAGTCGGCGCTCGAGACAGGCGAAAAGGCCCTGCTCGCCATCGAGCTCGAAGTCGACCTCGGGGACGAGGCAGAAGTTGACCTCCCCGGAGGCGAGGCTCGCGTGGGCGGCGATGAAGCCGGCGTCGCGCCCCATCAGCTTGACGATGCCCAGGCCGTTGCGGGCGCCGTGCGCCTCGACGTGCGCGCCGTCGAGCACCGTCCGCGCGGTCTCGACCGCGGTGTCGAAGCCGAAGGTCTGATCGACGAAGGCGATGTCGTTGTCGATGGTCTTGGGCACGCCGACCACGGCGATCTTCAGGCCACGCCGCTCGATCTCCTGCTGGATCTGGTGGGCGCCGCGCTGCGTGCCGTCCCCGCCCAAGGTGAACAGCACGTCGATCTCGCGCTCGACGAGGTAGTCGACCATCACCGCCGGCTCCTGCGCCCCGCGACTGCTCCCGAGGACGCTGCCGCCATGGCGGTGGATGCTCTCGACGCTCTTCGGCTCGAGCTCCAGCGGGGCGAGCCCGACCGCCGGGTTGAGACCCTCGTAGCCGTAGCGCACGCCGAGGATGCGCCGCACGCCGTAGCCGTGGTGCAGCTCCATCACCATCGAGCGGATCACCGAGTTGAGGCCCGGGCACAGGCCTCCGCAGGTGACGATGGCCGCGGTGACCTTCTTGGGATCGAAGTAGATGCGCTCGCGCGGCCCGGCCTTCTCGAAGCTCGGGATCTGGGGGGACGGGAGCGTCTTGCCCTCGTCGCCGGCTGAAAACTCGATAGCCGACAGCACGCGCACCTCGTCGCGGATGTAGTCGGCGACGTCGTCGCCTCTCTCGGTCGAGAGCCCCAGGGGCGAGGCGAGGGTGCGCGGTCCCAGGGTCTTCACTGTCAGATCGAGCTGAGCGTTGGTCATGGTGCCGAGGAGTTTCGCGGTCTGCCGGGGCGACCGCAAGCGCCCGGTCTGCCGGACGCAGGCGGACTCAACGAGGGGACGGCGGGAAGAGGCGGGCCTCGGGGGAGGCGCCGCGCTGGTCTGCGCGGTGGGCGGCTGGACGTGCTGCCTTTCCGGCGGCCGCCACCGCGTAGGCACAGTCGCCTGCCTACGCTCAGGCCGCAGGTCCGCCGGCCTGAGCGCCCTTGGGCCCGCGCAGCTCGAGGCTTGCCCGGAACCTAAGCAACACGCCGGCTCGGAGGGCGCATGGTAATGGGCGCTCCGAGGAATCGAGCACTCGCTCGGTCAATAGGAAGGTCGGCCCTCGGAGAGCGCGCCGCGCAGCGACAAGTCTCGAGGAGGGTGGCTCAGTGCTGCCAGTGCAGGATCACGCCCCCGCTCCCGACCGCCCAGATGTCGCTGGGGTTCGCGCCCCAGATCCCGTAGAGGAACCGGGTCGTCGGCAGCGGCACGTCGCTCCAGCTCGTGCCGTCCCAGTGCAGGCAGCCGCTGGTGCCGACGGCCCAGACGTTGTCGGGAGCGAAGCCCCAGACGTCGTAGACCCAGCCGGTCGTGGGGACGGGCACCTCGGTCCAGCTCGTCCCGTCCCAGTGGTAGCTCGCGCCGGTGGCGCCGCTGCCGGTGCCGACGCACCAGACGTCGTTCGGTCCGCTGCCCCACATGCCAAAGCAGGAAGCATTGGGCAGGCTCGAGGTGGTCCAGCTCGTGCCGTCGTAATGGGCGATGACCCCGTTGGTCGTTGCGGCCCAGATGTCGTTCGCGGCGACGGCCCACAGCGAGTTGAGCGCGTCGTCGTCGGTTGGCACCGAGGTGCTCTGCCACGAGGTGCCGTTCCAGTGGGCGATCGTGCCGTTGACGCCCACGCCCCAGACGTCGGTGTCGCTGAGCGCCTTGATGTCGAAGAGGTTCTCCGGAGGTGTCCAGCCGACGTCGACCAGGCTGCCCGGGGCCCCCGGGGTGCGCAGGATGCGCTTGGGAGCGCCGCTCATCCAGTAGTCGCCCGTCGGGCCCGCCGCGGTGATCTTGTAGAGCCGGGTCGCGCTCGAGACGCGCGTGGTGGGGCCCCACGAGCCGTTCAGGTAGCGCTTGACGTAGGCCTCGTTGTCGTAGTCGTCGTAGCCGGCCAGGTAGAAGTCGTCGGCCGAGCGGCCGCCCACCGCCGACCAGTCGATCCAGTTCGCGTGCGGCACGACCGTCCACGCAGTGCAGACGTTCCGGGTGCAGGTGTCGTTGGGGTTGCTGCAGGTGCCGCACGAGGCGACGGTGCGGAGGCGCCCGCAATTGTCGTTCGCGCTGAGGGCGCCGCAGTCGGCGCGGTGCCACGCGCAGAACTCGGCGTTCGACTGGCTCACGCAGCCGCAGACGTTCGCCTCTCCCTCGCCTCCGCAGGTCAAGGGCGATGAGCAGGTACCGCAGTTGCCGGTGCGGGCCTCGCCGCAGTCGTCGACCCAACTGACGCTGCCGCAGTCGAAACCCCGATCATCGCAGTAGCTCCAATCGCTCTCGCCGATGCAGGCGCAGACGTTCTCCTCCCAGCCGGCGCCGCAGGTCTCCGGGAGCGTGCACGACCCGCAGTTGACCGAACGCGGTTGCAGACACCTGTCGTTCACCGTGACGTTGCCGCAGTCGAAGCCGTAGCGCTGGCAAAGCTGGGCTGTGGTCTCGTTGCTCGTACAGCCGCATTGGTTGGGCGTGCCCGCTCCGCCGCAGGTCTCTGGGGAAGTGCAGTTCCCGCAGCTCGCGTTGCGCGGCTGGCCACAGTTGTCGGTGCCGCTGAAGCTGCCGCACTCCTTGCCGAGCCGGCTGCAGAAGGCGGCGTTCGACTCCGCGGTGCACCCGCACACGTTGGCCGCGCCGCCGCCGCCACAGGTCTCGGGGGGAGTGCACGAGCCGCAGTTGACCGAGCGCGAGCGCCCGCAGTTGTCGGTGCCGCTCACCGTGCCGCACTCCTTGCCGAGCCGGCCGCAGAAGGCGGTGTTCGACTCCGAGGTGCACCCGCAGCGGCCGGCCGCGCCCCCGCCGCCGCAGGTCTCGGGCGCGGTGCAGGAGCCACAAGAGAGCGTGCGCTGCTGATTGCAGCGATCGGTGGCCGTCGCGCTGCCGCACTGGCGGCCGAGCGCCGCGCAGAGCTGCGCGTCGGTCTCCGCGGTGCAGCCGCAGACTCCGGGGGCGCCGCCGCCCGCGCAGGTCCGGGGCGCGGTGCACTCCCCGCAGCTCGCCACCGAGCGCGAATTCTCACAGTTGTCGAAGGCGGTCAGGGAGCCGCAGTCCCTGCCGTTGCGGGTGCACAGCGCCCGGTCGGTCTCGGGCGTGCAGCCGCACAGGTTGGCGACGCCGCCGCCCCCGCAGGTCTGGGGGCTCGAGCAGCCTCCGCAGTCGACGGTGCGCCGCGCCCCGCAGTTGTCGTCGGCCGTCAGGCTGCCGCAGTTCTTCAGGAGCCGCCCGCACATCTGCGCGTCGGTCTCCGGGGTGCAGACCCCTTGGCCGCACTGGCCGGCGACTCCGCCGCCCCCGCAGGTCTGGGGCGACACGCAGCTCCCGCAGCGCCCGCCGCAGCCGTCCTCACCGCAGGTGCGCCCGGCGCAGTCCGGCGTGCAGGCGACGCAGAGGCCGCTCGCTTCGTCGCACTTCCTTCCGGTCGTGCAGGTGCCGCAGGTGCCGCCGCAGCCGTCCTCACCGCAGGCCTTGCCGGCGCACTGGGGGCGGCAGGCGCACTGCCCCGACGCATCGCACGCCAGGCCATCGGTGCAGCTTCCGCAGGTGCCGCCGCAGCCGTCCGGGCCGCAGGTCTTGCCCGCGCATTGCCGGGTGCAGGCGACGCAGGCGCCCTCGCGGCAAGTCTGGCCGGTCGTGCAGCTCCCGCAGGTGCCGCCGCAACCGTCCGGTCCGCAGACCTTGCCCGAGCACTGGGGAGCGCAGGCCAGACAGGCGCCGGAGAGCTCATCGCAGTGCGCGCCGAACGCGCACTCGCCACAGGAGCCGCCGCAGCCGTCCGGCCCACACTGCCGGCCTTGGCAGGCCGGCACGCAGGCGGTCTGGCAGCGCCCGCCGATGCAGCTCTGACCCTCCTCACAGCAGCTCGACCCGCAGGGCAGCTCGCAGCCCGCGTCGGCGGCGGGCCCGACCGGTTGGCTGGAGCTGCAGCCGGCGAGAAGCCCGGTGGCGATGATGAGGAATCGGGCGCGCATTTTGGCTCTCCGGGGTTTTGTCGCAGTTGTCCGGTTTCTACAGGACGAGCCCGCCGGCTTCAACCGTGCCCCGAAAGATCCAATACCGGCCCCGGGCGAAGCCGCCTCGAGCCGGTCAGCCCGCATCGCCGCGGTCGACGAGCCCCCGGTGTGCGCCCAGCAGCGCCGCGATCTCCACCCGCGAGTGGCACCCGAGCTTGGCGTAGATGCGTCGCAGGTGTGAGCCCACGGTGTTCTCCGAGAGCGAGAGGTGCTGGGCGATGTTCAGGTCGCTCAGGCCGCTGGCGACCAGTCGCGCGATCTCGGCCTCGCGGCGGGTGAGCTTCATCAGCCGCGCGTGGGCGCCCGAGGGCAGCGCCGCGCCGCAGGCGCAGGCGAGGTCGAGCGCGGCCTGCAGCGCCGCCGAAGCCGCTTGCGCGGTGGCTGTCAGCCGGGGGCCCAGCTCGTCCAAGGCCTCGAGGCTCGGTCTGCGCGTGCCCACTCCGAGCCACCCGATGACCTCCGAGCGCGTGTCGAGCAGATAAGCGACCAGCAGGCCTTTGGCACCGAAGGGCTCGAGGATCTCCTTGTGCACCCGTTCGGCGAGATGTCCGACGTACCCAAAGTGCCCTTCGAGCGGGGCGTAGGCAGAGCCGCCCACGCGGCGCGCCAGGTCGACGCCGTGGCCGCTGCGCTGCACTTGGGCGAAGAGCTGGTTGAGGAAGACCGCCTCGAACACCTGGCCCGCGGATTCCGGCTCGACGTACCCCTCTGCGGTCAGGGGAGAGCTCGGGTTGCAGGTGAAGACCATGCTCAGCGGAACGGCCTTCGGGTCGAACAGCGAACGCGCGAGCTGGCGTCTCCACTGTTCGGCGGGCACAACCGTTCTCGCCGCGTCCTTCAAGGGTCCTCCATCCCCTCCCCAACCAGCGGTTTCGACCTGACAGGGAAGCAAACCGAGTCCCGGGTCAGAAGCTACCCACCGTCTAATCGAGTAATACTCCCGGGGCGGACCGGCCGTCAAAACTCGGGTTTTTCAGCCTGGTTGAAATCAATTTGACACGTTCGTGCGGTTTTCCATCCTGGCCGACACCTCTAGCATCCGGTCTTGAACAGAAACACCCTTTCCGAGGCCAGAGTGGAGTTCGAGTCGCTCATCGGGGATTTTGCCAGCGAGGCGCTCGACCTGATCGAACGGCTCGAAGGCACGCTGCTCTCGCTCGAGGGCGCTGGCGAGGCCGAGCGGGTCCCGCTGTTGGGCGCGGCTCGCCGCTGCCTGCATACGCTCAAGGGCAACGCGGGGATGGTCGGCGCGAGCGCCCTGCGCTCCGCGTTCCATGCGATGGAGGACCTGGCCGAGGGCAGCGTCACCGACCCCGAGCGTGTCGCCAAGCTGCTCGCCGGCGTCGACGTGGTGCGCGCCGAGGTCCGGGCCCTCGCCTCCGGGCGGGCCGTCAACGAGGTCGCGCCCGCGGTGCACGATCTCATCGCCGGTCTGCTCCAGGCCAGAGGCGAGTCGGCCGAAGCGCCGGTGCTCTCGGGCGAGCTGCGGCTGCCTCAACAGCGCGTCGACCAGCTCGTCGCCATGGCCGGGGAGCTGGTCGTCCAGAACCGGCGCCTGCAGCGCCTGCTCGCCGAGGCCGCGCCGGATCGGCGGGCGCTGCGCGACGGCGGCGATCAGCTCGACCAGACCATCCGCCTGCTGCACGAGCAGATCCTCAGGGTGCGAACCGTCCCGGTCGGACGGCTCCTCGCGCGCTTCCGGCGGCTGGTGCGCGACGAGGCCCGCGCGCACGGCAAGCGGGCCGAGCTGCGCATCGTGGGCGCCGAGATCGAGGCGGACAAAGAGATCCTCGACCGCCTCGGCGGCGCGCTCGTCCACCTGGTGCGCAACGCGGTCGTCCACGGCATCGAGCCGCCCGCCGAGCGTGCCGCGGCGGGCAAGCCCGAGACCGGCGAGATCGTGTTCACCGCGGCCCCCAGCGGCGGGCACATCGCGCTGTCGGTCGCCGACGACGGCCGCGGGCTCGACGAACAGGCCATCCTCGAGCGCGCCCGTGAGCGCGGGCTCGACCCTTCGATCGGCGCTGCCGCGCTCGCCTTCGAGCCGGGCTTCTCGACCGCCTCGCTCTCCGAGTCGGCCGGCCGGGGCGTGGGCCTCGACGTCGTCCAGCGCTGCGTCTACGGGTGCGGCGGCACCGTCGAGCTCGCCTGGCGCCCGGGACAGGGCACCCGCATCACGGTGCGCGTGCCGACCTCCATTGCCCTGCAGCGCGCCCTGCTGTGCGAGCTGTGTGGCGAGACCTACGCGCTGCCGGTCGCCAACGTCCTGCAGGCGGCGCGCCTGGGCGAGGGCGAGGTGCGCTGGCTCGGCGCCGGTCAGGCGCTGGAGCATCGCGGCCGCCTCGTCCCCATCGTCGACTCCAAGAGCCTGCTGGGCCTGGCGCAGACCCGCGGCGACTACGCGGTGCTCGTGCAGGCGGGCAGCCTCGCCGCGCTGCGGGTCGATCGCCTGCTCGGCCAGCAGGACTTCGTCTTTCAGCCGCTCGAGCCGTCGCTGTACGGCAGCGGCCCGGCCTCGGCGGGCGCGTTGCTCGGCGACGGGCGGGTGGTGCTGCGCCTGGACCCCGAGACCCTGGTCGCCTCTTCGGCCAGGCCGAGCCAGGCGCACAAGGTGAGCCCATGACCAGCCTGCCTCCCCTTCCGAGCTTCGGGCTCGCTGCAGAGGTCCTCGCGGCCGCCGGTGCGGTCGACCCGAAGGACCCCGAGCGCCTGGCTCGCTTCGTCGAGACCGTCGCCCAGCCGGCCAAGATCGACGAGCCGCCGCGCGAGGAGCTGTTGCACCTGGTCGCCTTCCGGCTCGAGGACGAGCTGCACGCGGCGCCGATCGACCGGGTGCGCGAGATCATCCGGGTCCACGAGCTGACCCGCGTCCCCGGGGCGCCCGAGCACGTGCGGGGCGTCCAGAGCCTGCGCGGCGCCATCCTCCCGGTGCTCGAGACCAAGACCCGGCTCGGCCTGCCTGCGGTCGAGCTGAGCGCCGACTCGCGGATCATCGTCGTCGAGGCGCGCGGGCGGCTGCTCGGTCTGCTCGTCGACGCGGTCTTGCAGGTCCACCGGGTGCCACGCTCCCAGATCCAGCCCCCGCCGCCCGAGGTCCGCTCGCGCTGCAGCGAGTACGTCGTCGGCGTGGTGCCGGTCGGCGAGCGGCTCGCCCTGCTTCTCGATCTCGATGGTCTGCTGGCGCTGCCTGCGGCGCCATAAAGAGGGTTTTCGCGATGAAGATGAGCATCAAGAAGCGGCTCTTTCTCGGCTTCACGACCAACCTGCTCTTCTTGCCCCTTTACCTGGGCACCATGTTCTGGGCCATCGGAGGCACCTTCGAGGTCATCGACCGCGGCAAGGAGATCTTGGGTCAGGTGCGCCTCGGCGAGCAGCTCAACCGCGAGCTGCTCTCCCTGCAGCTCGGAGCGAGCGCCGAGACCCTGCGCCAGGCGACCGCCACCGCGCGCAAGCTGAGCGAAAAGGCAGGCGGCACCGAGTACGAGCAGCAGACCGCGCAGCTCGTGAGGCACATCGAGAGCCTGTCTCCGGCCGTGCTCGCCTCGGTCGGCACCGACCGCCCGCTGCGCGAGCTCGAGCAGGATGGCAAGGCGCTGGCCGAAGCGCTCTGGAAGGCGCACGCCGACAACGAGGCGGGGTTGCACGAGATCAGCAAGGGCTCGACCACTGCGGTCTTCAGCGCCCTCGCCCTCACCGTCTTCGTGGCGATCCTGGCGGCGGTGTTCATCGCCCGCTCGATCACCCGCCCGCTCGAAAGCCTGACCGACGCCTCGAAGGCGATGGCCAGCGGCGACCTGCGCCGCGACGTCGAGCTGCCCAAGGAGCTCGAGCTGCGCATCCTCGCCGAGAGCTTCAACGCGATGCGCGTCCGGCTCGCCGAGGTGATGGTCAAGGTCAAGGCCCACGCCGCCGACGTCTCGAGCACCGCCAGCTCGGTGCTCGCGGCCAGCGGCCAGATGGCCGAAGGGGCCCGCCAGCAGAGCGCGGCGACCGAAGAGACCTCCTCGGCGATGGAGGAGATCGCCGCCCAGATCCAGGGCGTCAGCCACAACGCGGTCGACCTCGCCAAGGACAGCCAGGAGGCCGCGGGCAGCGCCCGGCAGATCAGCGCCGCGGCCGACGAGGTCGCCCGCGCCGCCCAAGAGCTGCACGCGGCCATCGACCGCAGCACCCGCACCGTCGAGGACGTCGCCGAGACCGCCCAGACCAGCAGCGGCAACCTCAGCGAGGCCGAGCAGGTCGCCCGCCAGATCAACGTCGAGGCCGAGAGCAGCGGCGCGGTGCTCGACGTCTCCATCGACAAGATCCAGGAGGTCGGCCAGGCCTCGCTCTCCGCCAGCCAGGCCTTCGAGGCCCTCGCCAAGCGCTCGAGCCAGATCACCAGCATCGTGCAGACGATGGCCGAGATCGCCGACCAGACCAACCTGCTCGCGCTCAACGCGGCCATCGAGGCCGCCCGCGCCGGAGACAGCGGGCGCGGCTTCGCGGTGGTCGCCGACGAGGTGCGCAAGCTCGCCGAGCGCTCGCTGGTCGCCGCCAAGGAGGTCGCCCAGCTCATCGGCTCCATCCGCGAGGAGACCGACGAGGCGGTCAAGCTGGCGCGCCAGAACGCCGACCGCACCGGCGAGGGCTCCAAGCTGCTTTCCGAGGCCGGCGGGCGCATGCGCAAGGTCGTCGACTCGGTCCACAAGGTGAGCGAGCTGGTCAGCCGGGTCACGACCGCGGTCTCCGACCAGTCGCAGTCGGCCGTCGATCTCAAGCGCGAGATGGAGCGGCTGCGCGGGCTCTCGAGCGTGCTCACCCAGAGCGCGGGGGCCCAGGCCTCGGGTGCCAGCATCGTCGTGGGCGCCGTCGAGCGCATCTCGGGCAAGACCCGCTCGGTCGCCGACGCCACGGTCCAGGTGCGCGCCGGCGGCGATCAGGTGGTCAAGAGCGCCGAGAACATCAGCGTCATCGCCCGCCAGAACCAGGAGTCGGTCGGGCGCGTCTCGGAGGCGATGCAGGCGCTCGCCTCCCGGGTCACCGAGCTGCAGGAGCAGGCGGCCAGCATCCAGGTCGGAGGTCAAAGTTGATTGCCCCCGCGGCCCGGCTGCGCGTCCAGGCGCGCCTCGAGCTGGTCGAGCGCGCCTGGAACGGGCGTGAGCCGGCCTGGGTGCTCGAAGAGGCCCTCGGCGACGAGGAGCTCACCGTGCGCGAGCGGGCCGCGGCGGCCGCCGCCGACGTGCTCGAGCCGCAGCGGCTCGTCGAGCTGATCTCCAACCCCGCGAACCTCTCGGGTCGCGCCGCGGCAATGGTGGCGCTGCGCCGGGCCGGGGAGCGCTCGCTTATGGCCCTGGCGAGCGGGGTGCGCGGCGGCGACCAGCACACGGCCATCTTCTGCCTGCAGGTCCTCGGTCGCATCCGCAGCCCCCTGGCGCTCGAGGTGCTGCGCGAGGCGGCACAGAGCAGCGACGTGCTGCTGGTGCAGACCGCTATCGAGGCGCTCGGCCATCAGAAGGACACCGAGGCCGTCGGGCTCATCCTCGAGGCCATCGACAAGGGGCCGTGGCTCGCCTTCAGCGCCATCCTCGCGCTCGGCGAGATCGGCGACCCGCGGGCGGTCTCGCGGCTTGAGGAGCTGCGCGCGCGCGACCCGATGCTCGCCGAGACCATCGACCAAGCGCTCGAGCGAATCTGCCCGAAGCGGAGGGCCGATGCTTGAGGTGCGCGGCCAGGTGGCGCCGGCCATCGGGCCGGAGACGCTGCGCGCCTTCGCGCACGCGGTTCGCGAGCGCCTCGGTCTCGCGCAGCCGGGCAGGCGCTTCGAGGTCCTCGGGCACCGCCTGCGCGAGGCGATGCGGATCGCCGGCTGGGAGTGCGACCCCGCCGCGTTCGTCTTCGCCTTCGCCTCGGGCAGCGACGACGAGGCGATCTCCCTCGCGGTCGCCGACGCGATCACCAACCAGGAGACCTCGTTCTTTCGCGACGTGCGCCAGCTCGCCGCGGCGATGGGCGAGCTGGTGCCCGAGGTGATGTCCAGCGCTCCGGGAGGCGAGCCGCTGCGCATCCTGTCGGCCGGATGCTCGACGGGCGAGGAGGTCTACAGCCTGGCGATGCTGCTGCTCGACCGGCCGCAGGTGCTCTGGGGCCGGCGCGCGCAGCTCGTGGGCATCGACGTGAGCAGCTCGGCGCTGGAGGTCGCGCGGTCGGGCTGCTACCGCATCGGCGCCATCGCCCGCGCCGGGGCCGGTCCCGGGGACTGGGAGCGGCGCTATTTTGCCCGCGAGGACGAGCGCTTCACGGCCCGCCCCCTGCTGCGCTCGATGACCCGCTTTGCGCGCGGCAACCTGGTCGCGCCGCGCACGCTCGGGGCGCTGGGCCGCTTCGATCTGGTCGTCTGCCGCAACGTGCTCATCTACTTCGACGCCGAGACGCTGGCGCGCGCGGTCGAGACGCTGGTCGGGCTGGTGCGCCCGGGAGGCGCGCTCGTGCTCGGGCACGCCGAGTCGGGCATGGCCACCAGCATCCAGGGCTGGATGAACCGCTCGCCGGATCTCATCTGGTACCGCCGCCCGGAGGACGCGTGAGCTCGGCCACTATCCGCGTGCTCATCGCCGACGACTCGCCCTTCGTGCGCAGGGCCTTCCGGCGCATCCTCGGCCAGGAGCCCACCCTCGAGGTGGTCGGCGAGGCCAGCGATGGCGAGCAGGCGCTCGCGCTGTGCCGCGAGCTCTCCCCGCAGGTGTTGCTGCTCGACTTGGGGATGCCCGTGCTCGACGGCCTCGGGGTGCTCGAGCGGCTGCGCCGCGAGAAGCCCGAGATCGCGGTGGTCGTCGTCAGCGCGGCGGCTCAGCGGGGCGCCGAGGTGACCCTGCTCGCGCTCGAGGCGGGCGCCTTCGATTTCGTCGACAAGGCGGCCGTCAAGCTGATGGAGCTGCACGAGCTGGGCGGCGAGCTGATCGCCAAGATCAAGGCCGCCGGCGAGCGCGAGCGCTTCCCCGCGCAGGCGCGCCCGGCTCCGCGGGGCGCCTTCGGCCGACCCGAGGTTGTGGTCGTCGGCGCCTCGACCGGCGGTCCGCCGGCGCTCTTGCTGCTGCTCTCGAAGCTGCCCGCCTCGCTGAGCGCTCCGGTGGCGGTGGTCCAGCACATCCCCGCCTCGTTCGTCGGCGCGCTCGCCGGGCGCATCGCGCAGGCGACCTCGCGAAAGGTCAGGGTCGCCGAGCGCGCCCTGCCGCTCGACGAGGGCACCATCTCCTTCTGCAGCGGCGGACGCGACCTCGCAGTGCACCGCTTCCGCGACGGGCTGACGCTCCTGCCGCGCAACCCCGAGCCCGGCGCCCCGCACGTGCCGTCGGTCGATGCGCTGTTTCGCTCGGCCGCCGAGGTCTGCGGCTCGCGGGCCTGGGGCGTGCTGCTGACCGGGATGGGACGCGACGGCGCCGAGGGCCTTTTGGCCATCCGCAAAGCCGGCGGGCTCACCGTCGCCCAGGACGAGACGACGAGCACCGTCTACGGGATGCCCAAGGTCGCCCGAGAGCTCGGCGCGGCGTTTGCGGTCCTTTCACTTCACGAGATCCCCGGCTATCTGGCCGGGGCTGTCGGGGGGGAGCTGGAGGCAATCACTGGCGCTTGAACGGGCCTTCACAAGGAGCGAAGCATGCATCGTCATATCGCCGTCCTCGCGATGTTCGTGTTGCTGCTTTCCCCGATGTCCCTCCGCGCGGACCCGCCGCAGCAGGTCCCTCCAACCGAGGACACTTACCGGTGCCCCGCCGGTCTCCAGAGCCTCTCTCCGATGGAGCTCTGGAACTGGCGCTTCGAAAAGCACCAGGCGCTCGATCTGGACGCAATGATGTGCACCTACGCCCCCGATGCGGTGGTGATGATGAGCGGCCAGATCATGCGTGGCCGCGCCGAAATCCGCGCCGGCTTGGAGATGATGCTCTCCTTCTTCCCGGCGGCTCCGACGATCACCTCGGTCACCGAGGCCAAAGGTGTCCTCCACGTGTTCTTCCACGCCGAAGGGGCCCTGCTCTCCATCCCGGACGGCTGTGACACCTTCGTCGTCAAGCACGGGCTCATCCACGTGCAGACGGTCCACGCGAGCTTGGTTCCGACCGTGCAGTAGCGGCTGGTCGGGCGTCCGCGCCACCGCGCGCGGGCGCCCTCGGCCCTTCGTTCCATTGCGCTCCCAGCGCCCCGGACGCGGCGTCGAGCTCGTGCCCGTGAGGCGAGGTGTGCGCCGAGGTCAGGTATTCCGCAGGCTCTACCGCTCTCAGATTGAGGAGGCAGACATGGTCGTGCAAGCAGACCGCAGCGGCGCAGTTTCGAGAATCCAGCCGGAGGTCGGCCCCGCCTCGCCCGCACCGGCGGTCGAGCCGCAGCGGTCGGTCTGCGAGGCGCTCGCGCAGCACCTGTGCGACCTCGGCGTCACCCATGCCCTCGGCCTGACCGGAGGCGCGGTCGTGCCGTTGTGCGACGCGCTCGCGCGCACCCCTATCCGCGTCCTCCACTGCCGCCACGAGTCCGGCGCCGCCTTCGCGGCCACCGAGCTGTCGCTGGCGAGCGGCAGGCCCGTCGCGGTCTTCGTCACCACCGGTCCGGGCATCACCAACGCCTGGACCGGCCTGCTCGCCGCCTGGGGCGAAGGGGCGCGGGTCATCCTCCTCTCCGGCGCCACCTCGGCAGCCCAGCGCGGGCGCTACGCGATGCAGGAGACCAGCCGCTACCTGGGGCCGGCGATAGGCAGCGGGTCGGTGCCGCCGCTGCCCTTGTCGATGGTCATCGAGGACCCGCGCGAGCTCGAGACGCTGGCTCATCGCCTCGCGCTCGGCTGTCAGCGCGAGACCGGGTTCGTGGCGCACATCGGCCTTCCGGTCGCGCTCCAGACCGCCCGCTGCCCGGCGCCGCTGCGCGTCGCGCAGCCGGAGATCTCCGTCCCGCCTTGCGTCGAGGTCGGCCGGTACGCGGAGCTGCTCGGGCGCGAGCCGTTCCTGATCTGGCTCGGCTTCGGGGCGCGCCACGCGGCCGACAGCATCCGGGCCTTCGCCGAGCAGACCGGAGCGCACGTGATGAGCTCGCCGCGCGCCAAGGGCGTCTTTCCCGAAGACCACCCGCTCTACCTCGGCCTCACCGGCATGGGCGGCCACGAGAGCGTCACCCGCTTCTACGAGCGCCGGCGCCCCGCGTACATCCTCGTGCTCGGCTCCCGGCTCGGTGAATTGACCTCGTTTTGGAACCCGGCGCTGACCCCGCGCGAGGCCTTCATCCAGGTCGACCTCGATCCGGGAGTCATCGGCATCGCCTACCCGTCGGTCAAGACCTACGGGATCCAGGCCGACGTCGGCGACGTCGTCGAGGCGCTGCGCCGGGCGATGCCGTCGACCGGAGGCGACTTCGAGTCGGTCTCTTCCCTGCTGCCGCCCGAGCGGCTCGAGGCGCAGGACGACGCGAGGATTCGCCCGAGCTGGGTGATGCAGGCGCTGCAGCGGGTGGTCGTCGACGGCAGCGACGCGATCGTCATGGCCGACGCCGGCAACCCCATCCCCTGGACGGCCCACCTTTTGCGCTTCCGGCAGCCGCGCTATCGGGCAAGCACCTTCGTCGGCTCGATGGGCCACTCGACCACCGGAGTCATCGGCGCGGCCCTCGGCCGCAAGGGCAAGGCGGTCGCGGTCATCGGCGACGGCTCGATGATGATGAACAGCGAGGTCCACACCGCGGTGCAGTACCGGATCCCCGCGGTCTGGGTCGTGCTCAATAACGCCGCCTACGGGATGGTCGACCAGGGCATGCGGGCGCTTGGCTTTCGCCAGGTCGAGACCCGCTTCGAGGAGGTCGACTTCGCCGCGCTCGCCCGCGCGCAGGGCGCCGGCGGGGTGAGGGTCAGCCGGGAGTCGCAGCTCGAGGAGGCCCTCGAAAAAGCCATGCGGGCCGAGGGCCCGTTCGTCGTCGACGTGCTCATCGACCCCGAGGCGCCGGCGCCCTTCCTGCGCCGGGTCACCAGCCTCAAGGCCCAGGGGGCGTGAAGATGCGTCGACTCGGTCCGGTTCCGCTCACCCTGGGCGTAGGGGCCGACGCGGCAGCGGCGGGAGCGGAGCCGAAGGGCCCCTCGACTTTGCTCGAGGTGACCGGAGGGAAGCGGGCCGAGCTCCTAAGGAGATTTCCCGAAACCTCTTCAGGCGGCGAGGCCCTCTTTCGAGCCCACCCCCTTTCCGGCCGCGGCGCGAGCTGAAAGGGGCGCGGCCGTGACGTCGGCCGCCGGACGACTTTCGGCGGCCGGCGGCAAGCAGTCGAACAGCAGCAGCAGTGCACGACGCCCCGAGCGCAAGCGACCCGCGGGCCGCAGACCCGAGGGAGCCGTGGAACAAACCAACGATAGGGAGAAAGAAAATGCAGAAATCTGCCGGACTGAAATCCCTCGCCGTTGCCTACCCACCGACCATCCGGACCAACGACTACTGGCGCAAGCGCTACCCGGAGATCGTCGCCGACGCCGAAAAGCGCTCGCTCGCCAAGCTCTGGTCGCTCAACCAGGAGAAGGACCGCGAGCCGAACATCTTCGAGCAGGAGATGCGCCCCTACCTCGAGGACACCTTCCGCGGGGCGAAGGAGCGCCGCGTCGTCAAGCCGGGCGAGTCGGCGCTGCAGTACGAGGTGCGCGCGGCCAAAGACGCGCTCGCCGCCGCGGGGATGGAGCCGAAAGAGGTCGACGTGATCATCTCGGTGTCGTTCTGGCCGGACAACCCGGGCTTTGGCAACGGCCCCTGGCTCGCCCGCGAGCTTGGAGTCGACTGCGCGGCGTGGAACATGGAGACCTGCTGCAGCGGCGCGATGACCTCGATGCAGGTCGGCGCGGCGCTGGTCAAGTCGGGCACCCACCGCAACGCGCTGGTCGTCAACTCGTGCCTCTACTCGCGCGCCACCGAGACCGAGGACACGCTCTCCTGGTTCCTCGGCGACGGGGCCGGCGCGGCGGTCATCGGCGAGGTCGAGGAGGGCCGGGGCATCCTTGGCTCGAAGACGATCCACACCGCCGAGACCATCGAAGCCTTTGTCTGCGAGTGGTGGCCCGACCCGGTCTTCCGGCAGCGGCTGCACATCGAGATGTCGCGCGGGTCGGGGTCGCTGAAGAAGGGCTCCGACGAGTACCTGTTGACCTGCTGTGGAGGCGCGGCCGAGCAGGCGGGGGTAAAGATCGGCGACATCGACTTTTTCATCTTCAACACGCCGACCGCCTGGTTCTCGAGCTTCGCGACGCGCGCGCTCGGGGTCGACCCCGCGAAGACGGTCAACGGCTACCCGCTCTACGCGAACAACGGCCCGGCGCTGACGATGGGCAATCTGCACCTCGCCGCCCGCACCGGGAAGCTGCGGCCGGACGACCTGGTGCTGGTCTACTCGATCGGTAGCGTCTCGACCGCGGGCGCCTTCGTCATGCGCTGGGGCGACGTGAAGCTGGGGCCCGCGCCCGAGCCCGGCGTCCCCGAGGAGTAGCCCGCCAGCGCTGTGCCGTGACCCGGTGGGGATGGATGCGGCGAGAGCTCCTCGCCGCGTCCTTCGCCCCGGGCCCTTCGGCTGGCGGATATCGAAAAAGGTCCATGTCGGGCCTCGGAAGGAACAAGCCAATGGAAGCTGATCGAAAGGTCCTCGTCGTCGAGGACTCGGAGTTTGTCCACCAGATCTACCGGGTTGCCTTTCGCAGGCTCGGGGCCGCGACGCTCGCCCACGCGTGCAACGGGATGGAAGGGATCGCCGTCCTCGATCGCGAGGGGCCGGTGGACCTGATCATCCTCGACCTGAACATGCCGGTGATGGACGGGGTGACCTTCCTCGACGAGCTGCGCAAGCGCAAACGCGACTGGGGAACGCACGTCCTCGTCGCCAGCACCGAGGACCGCGACGGCCTGATCCGCGAGGCGCTGATCCGCGGGGCACAGTCGTTCATCAAGAAGCCGTTCACGCTCGAGCAGTTGCTCGAGCTGCTCGGGCGCGTGGTGCCAACGCTTCCGCACAGGAGCTCGCAGGCCGGCTGAAAGATGGAAGCGCCCGGTCATCCCCGAGCATTGGGAGGGCCGGTGCCCGGCCGGCCTGCCGGCCGCGCGGAAGCAAACAGGTGCCGCACAAGCGGTGGGAGCGCGGGCGCCTCGGCCGGCCTGCGTCGGCCGCTTGGTCCCTTCGTGGCTTAGGTCTCGGCCAGAATCCGCAAAGAACCGCTCGGGAAATCTCCTGCCGCGCGCAGCGCGAGACGGGCAGCGCCGGCATCTCGCCGGCCTGCGTCGGCCGCTTCGGGCGAGAGAGCTCGCGTCTTGCCGCTCCGCATGGAAGCAGGCAGAAGAGTGCGCGAATCTCGGTGGCTCCCTGCCCGGCCGAAACCGGACCTGGGGGCGAGCGAGCGCTGTCTGCCACCACCAACGAGCTCTGCGCCGGATGCTCGCTCGCAGAGGATTCGTGAAGCCCAGGCTGCCTGGGCATGGATCCCGGCACTCGGGCGTCAAGATCCCCTCGTGGTTGTTCCAGACGTGTGGCGCCTCTGGAGCCGAGGTCCAGCGATTGCAAAGTTGGCTTCAGAGCATGCATCTGGAGAGAGCCTTGAACGACTATCGCCCGCCACCGAGCCGCCCGATGCCTCCCCGAGCCCGAGGCCTGTTCGGCAGCTTCAAGCACGCCTACGAAGGCCTGATCCACACGGTGGTGAACCAGCGAAACATGAAGGTCCACGTGGTCTCGGCGCTGCTCGTCGCGATGGTCGGCAGCGGCATCGTCCTCGACCTGGCGACCAAGGCCACGCTCATCTTCTGCGTGCTGCTCGTCTTCTTCGCCGAGATCCTCAACACCGCGCTCGAGGCGCTCGTCGACCTGCACATCGACGAGTTCGACGAGCGCGCCCGTGTCACCAAGGACGCCGCGGCGGCCGGCGTGCTCGTGCTCGCAATCGGCACGGTGGCGATCTTCGCCGCGGTCATCGTCACCCATTGGCCGCTCATCCTCGAGTCGGGCGACCGAGTGTTGCGCCAGGTCGTGGTCGGCGGGCCGCTGGTGGCGCTCGGCGGCTTGCTGCTGTGGCGCGCTCGACGCGCAGTCTGGCTCGACGTGCTCGCGAGCGTGGCCGGCGCGGTGCTCCTGCTCTTGCTCGCCACCTGGACCTCGAGCGCGGTGATGACCGGGATGACCGCGGGCCTCTTCGCGCTCTGCGTCGTCGCGGCGCGCCGCAGGCAGCTCGCCGATCAACCGGGTACGGCGAGCGCCGGCTCCGCCGTTGCGGGGCCCGGCAACACATGAGCGCGCGCGAGGCGACGCCCCCGGGGCCGCGAACGCCGGTCGTGGCGCATGAGGTGTCGAAAAATCACCCTCGCCTCGGCTCGCCCCCGCCGCTCACCTCGAGCGAAGTCAAGAGGCCCGAGCGTAGCCTCCCGACGGACGAGGGGGGCAGAGTCAAGGGGCCCTCGACTTCGGCCTGCCCCGAGCCAGCCGAGGGGCTCGGGCTGACCGGTGGTCGGTCGAAGGATTCTCCGACACATCTTCAGGGGCCGCAGGTGCTGCCCGCGGGCCACAGCCTTCCCGCGCTGCTGCGCGCGCACGGGCTGCCGGCGATGGCCTTGTGTTTGGGCGCCAGCTCGCTGCTCGTGTGGATCCGCATCCTCGCCAGCGGCACCTCGGGCTTCGCCTTCATGCCCTGGAACGTCACGCTTGCCTTCGTGCCCTACTCCTTGAGCCTGTTCGCGGCCGCCCTCGAGCGCTCGCACGCGCGCCCCTGGCCACTTCTTGCGACCGGCGCGCTCGCGCTGCTCTTCCTGCCCAACTCCTTCTACGTGGCGACCGACCTCGTCCACTTTCGCGCGCGGGGAGATATGCCCGCTTGGTTCGACATCGGCCTGCTCTCGATGGCTGCCGGGACCGGCTGGTTCCTGGGGCTGCTTTCGCTGCGCATCTGGAAGCGGCTGCTCACCGGGCTCCTCGGCGCCTTCGGGGCTTGGGCCGCCGTGCTGCTCGGTGGCCTGCTGTGCGGCTATGGCATCTACCTCGGGCGCTTCCTGCGCTGGAATAGCTGGGACGTGCTGAGCGCCCCGCGCGCGCTCTTCGCCGATATCGCCGGGCACCTCGTGCCGCCGTGGAATCCAGAGGTCGTCGGGGTGACCGCGCTCTTCGGGGCGCTGGTCGTCGTCACCTTCGTCGCGTTCGAGCTGTTCGGTGAGACGCCAGAAGCCGCGAGGTAGGGCGGACGAACGCCGTCATCTTGATCGGCGGCCGCGGGAGGCGCCGGGGGCTCTTTTGAGCGTTCCGGGGCCAGGAAGCTCGCTCGTTGTCGGCCGAGGCGGCGGTGCTATTTTGTCGGACGTGGACCGCACAACCGGGCCACCAGAGGTGTGGATGAACGCCGCCATTCTCCATTCGGATCTTGCGTGAGGACCGACTCGCGTCGCCGGCGCTGACGCCGCGGCGTGTCCCCTCAACCGTCTGATCCCAGTCCCACCGTGCCGGCACCGAGGCGTGCTGCGCACCGGGCTGACCGGCGCGTGCCCTCGGGCCGCGCGATGGAGGTGGTCATCGTGTACGAGCTCTCCGCTCTGGGCTTCGGCCCCTTTTTCGAACAGCAGCTTCGGCCATCCGAACGCGACGAGGTCGTCCTCGCGCGCATCGCCGCCGAGCATCGCGGCCTCTACGAGGTGTGGTCCGGATCGGGGTCGGCGGGCCGCGCCCGGCTCGCCGGGCGGCTTCGCCTCGAGCTCGAAGCGGCCGGCTTCCCCGGCGTCGGCGACTGGGTCATCGTCAAGGCCGCCCCCGCTCCCGGCCACACGACCGTCATCGAACGGGTGCTGACAAGGCGCACGGTCTTCACGCGCGGGGCCGCCGGCCGCGAGACGCGCGCCCAGGTGGTCGCGGCCAACGTCGATCTCGTCTTCGCGGTCTGCGGCCTCGACTCCGACTTCAACGTGCGCCGCATCGAGCGCTACCTCGCGCGGGTCTGGGCGAGCGGCGCTCAGCCCGCGGTCATCCTCAACAAGGCCGACCTCAGCGACGACCCGGCGGGTTGCCTCTCCGAGGTCGAGGCCGCTTGCATCGGGGTGCCGGTCTACGTGACGAGCGCCCTCCGGTCCGAGGGAATCGAGGCGGTGCGCGCGCAGATCCTCGACGGCATGACCGTCGCGCTCGTCGGCTCCTCGGGGGCGGGCAAGTCGACCCTGGTCAACGCGCTGCTCGGCGAAGAGCGGATGCGCACGGGCCAAGTCCGCGCGAGCGACGGCCGAGGCTGCCACGTGACGACCCACCGGCAGCTCGTGCTTCTGCCCGGAGGCGGCCTGCTGCTCGACACGCCGGGGATGCGCGAGCTGGCGCTCGTCGATGACGAGGGCCTGGGCGCGGTCTTCGGAGAGATCGAGGCGCTCGCCACCGGCTGCCGCTTCAGCGACTGCCGCCACCAGACCGAGCCGGGCTGCGCGGTGCTCGAGGCGGTCGAGTCGGGAGAGTTGGACGCCGAGAGGCTCGAGCATCTCCGCAAGCTCGAGCGCGAGGCCCGCGCCTACGAGCTGCGCCACGACGAGCACAAGCGCAGGCAGGCCGAGCGCGTCTGGGGACAGCTCTCGGACGAGGTCGCGCAGCTTCGCAAGTGGAAGGGAGGCAAGCCGTAGCGGCCTGGTCGAACGAGCCGGCGACGGCGCCCGGCGAGGGTGCGAAGGGCCGCAGTGGCCGCGAAGAGCGATTGCGGTCGGGTTCCCCACGAGGAGCCCGGCCGCTTGGAGCGGCGTAGCTGTCGGCGTGCACCGAGCGCTGGCCGGTCTTCTCCCCGGGCTGTGGGGGCTGCGCTGGGGCGACGGCGCGTTGCGTCGCCGCCCTCGCCTATCCGCCTCGGGATCCTCGGGCCATCGCCTGTCGGGTTTCGAACCGACGATGGCGCCGCAAGTCGTCTTCCGAGGGCGCGCATCATTTATATAGGTCGTCTAGTGGCGACCTTGGCAGCCATCTGGAAGCTTGGCAGTGGTTCCGGAAGCTTGGCAGCGGTTCCGGAGGCTTGGCAGCGGTTCCGGAGGCTTGGCAGCGGTTCCGGAGGCTTGGCAGCGGTTC
>ENA-UOOR01000969-UOOR01000969.1-fermentation-metagenome-genome-assembly--contig:-NODE-969-length-36506-cov-102.546953_pt1 | contig 36506 bp, 36 predicted proteins | sample MGYA00245780_ERZ724029 | MGnify/ENA primary metagenome ERZ724029 (study PRJEB28704, sample SAMN03018315) | fermentation metagenome | biome: anthropogenic terrestrial biome; feature: soil... | reverse complement strand
GGACTGATTCACCTGGCATGCAGCGTCATGATTGCGAGAGTATTGGGATGACCTCGGCGATAAAAGGCTGGGGCAAAGGCAATTCTCGAAGAGATAATCATCGAGAGCCCGATGTTTCAAAAAAATAGAAGACAGAGTGGACCCGGCGGGATTTGAACCCGCGGCCTCTCTGTCCCGACCGAAGGGGCTGCGCCCCTTTCGCAGACCCCCGGCGACCTGCGGTCGCCCATGAAGGTTAACACGCCATAAATCCGATGATATTTTCTTACAATGTGTTATCAAGAAGAAAGAGGAATGGACCCGGCGGGATTTGAACCCGCGGCCTCTACGTTGCGAACGTAGCGATCTACCCCTGATCTACGAGCCCAAGGGTTTGAGAGGATATGAGATCAGAGTATGATCTCGATATCTAGTTTTTCTGCCAGTTCCTTATATCTGTTCCTGATCGTGACCTCGGTCACGCCCGCAACTTCGGCGACTTCCCGCTGGGTGCGCCGCTCTCCGCCGAGGATGGACGAGATGTAAATAGCGGCCGCAGCGACGCCTGTAGGACCCCTGCCGCTCGTAAGCTCGCGTTCGCCGGCCTGCCGGAGGATCTCGACCGCACGGCTCTGGACCTCACCCTTCAGGTTCAGGCCCGAGCAGAAGCGCGGTACATAATCGATCGGCGACGTCGGCAGGAGTTTCAAGCCGAGCTCGCGCGAGATGAACCGATAGGTGCGCCCGATCTCTTTCCTCGATACACGGGATACCTCCGCAATCTCGTCAAGCGTCCGGGGGACGCTGCACTGCCGACATGCCGCATACAGCGCCGCTGCCGCGACACCCTCAATGCTCCTCCCGCGGATCAGGTTTTTATCCACAGCGTCACGGTAGACCACCGCCGCGGTCTCGCGCACGTTCCGGGGCAGGCCGAGCGCCGACGCCATCCGGTCCAGTTCCGAGAGCGCGAACGCCAGGTTCCGCTCGGTTGCGTTCGAGACCCGGATACGCCGCTGCCACTTCCGGAGCCGGTAGAGCTGGGCGCGGTTCTTGCTCGATATCGCCCGACCGTAGGAATCGCGGTTCCTCCAGTCGATCATCGTCGAGAGACCTTTGTCGTGGATCGTGAACGTCATCGGTGCGCCGACACGGGAGCGCTTCATGCGCTGGTCGTGGTCGAACGCACGCCACTCGGGACCGCGGTCGATAAACTCCTCGTCAAGGACGAGACCGCAGTTCTGGCATACGAGCTCGGCACGCTCATAGTCGTGGACGAGCTGGCGGCTGCCGCACTCGGGACAGACTGTCTGGACACTCTCCTCGGTACGCTTTTTCTCCGTCTCTTTGACTTTCTGCTCCCCTCTCTTCTTCAGGGCTTCGCGCTGCAACTGCAGCTGTTTCAATTTTTCAACTTCTGCCATTGATGATACACCTATTTTGCAAAGATCTTCTCGCCAACCTGCACGGGACAGCTATTATAGCAGAGGACCACGGCATAGGGAGATGATATATTCCCAAAGATGTCAACTACCTTCCCTAACGGTTTTAACCGGCGATCCAGAGCCTCACCATAGAGGCGAGGCAACTGTGCAGCATCACATCGCAAGATTAACAAGCGATTACCGCAAACACTTACAGAACGTCCGATTAACCGCAAACTGCAACCTCTAGAGGGTATTATAGCTGGAAGTATTTAGTAACATATTTATATTAACCCCAAGAGTATAAAAATTTTTTGCTAAATTATAAATACCTCATCTCACTTCTGAAGCAGTTGTTTTCTATCCCGAAAAAGAATTTCCCGCGATTCTGCCTCCGTTAACCCGGCTCCGAGTGCAACCGCCTGTCGCGCTTCCTTTGACAGCAGATCCGAGGGCGCATGCGTATCCGAATCGACCGTAAGAGGACAACCGGCTTCCCGTGCCACCCGCACCACATGGCCGTTGGTCCGGTTGTGCCCCGCACGGGAGGTGATCTCAAGCGCTATACCATGCGCTGCAGCCGCGCGGGCATCCTCAACCGTTATAAGCCCGGGATGGCCGAGCACGTCCACGTACTCGCACGTGCAGGCGGCGTGATTCGTCCCGGGAGCAACCGGCTCCACCACCGTCTCGCCGTGGACCACAACGATATCGGCGCCAAGCCGTTTCGCGTCGCGCGCAAGCGCCGGGATCAGGGGTGGGGGGACATAGGTGAGCTCCACCCCGGCAAGCAGGTCCACGCCGTAATATCGCGCCGAATCCCGGATCGCAGCGACAGTCTCCACCAGGTGCGCGAGGTTTGAGGCATCCGCGTGGTCGGTGATGGCGATGGTGTCGTAGCCGAGCACGGCGGCCCGCCGGACGAGTTCCATCGGGAGGAGTTCGCCGTCGGAGAGGATGGTGTGCATGTGCAGGTCGTACATGCCGGTCACTTCCGGCGGGCAAGACCGCTTGCGACCTTCCGGATCAGGTCTCCCTTGCTTCCTTCCCACTCCGCGACGATCCGGCCTTCGTGTTGCGCCCACCGGGCCGGGTGGTGGCGCTCCTCCACCCGGTGCGGGACCTTCATCCCCTGTAGAATAGTCTCGACGGCAGAGAGCTCCGGGGATTTCACGCCGAGATTCTTTGCGATGCGACGTCCTTCCCGCCGCGTTAGCGTGACGTCGAAGTAACAGGGGTACAGGATGCGTTCTGCACTCATTGTTGTAGAGTTTGGGTGTTAACCTATAAACAGATCATGATCACAGTAATTACTATGCACCATATCGACGTCCATGTGGAAAAGGACATCTACGACGTCAACAACCGCATCGCTGACGCCAACGCAAATCTCCTGAAGGGTCACGGCATCCGGGCGTTCGACCTCCTCGGCGCCATCGGGTCCGGAAAGACCGCCACGATCGAGCGGCTCGTGCCGCTATTCCGGGAGCGGGGGCTCCGCGTCGGCGCCATCGCCGGAGATGTCTACGGCGACGACGATTTCAAGCGGATCGTCGCCCTCGGGGTCCCGGCCTACAACGCGAACACCGGAAAGGAGTGTCACCTCGACGCCCACCTGGTGGAGCACGCCATCGAGCACCTGCCGCTCGATGAGATCGATATCCTCTTCATCGAGAACGTCGGCAACATGGTCTGCCCGACCGACTTCCGGCTGGGCGCCGAGAAGCGGATCGTCGTCGTCAGTTCCACCGAAGGAGACGATGTGGTGAACAAGCACCCGATGATGTTCCGTAGCAGCACCATCGGCGTCATCAACAAGATCGACCTCGCCCCGTTCGTCGGTGCCAACCTCGACCGGATGGAGCAGGACATGCACCGCTATAACCCGGAGATGCAGGTATTCCGGACGAATATGAAGACGGGAGAAGGGATAGACAGGTTGCTGGACGCGATCCTCGCGTGATCAGCACGATTAAATATCTTCATCTCGAACAGTTATAGCACTTTAACGAGGGATTGCTATCCCGCAACGGGTATTGCGTCCTCAGAGAGAGTAGTTCGGTGGTTAAATGCAGTGGCAAGGAAGATCAGTACGGAAGCCATCGGGTGGACGCTACCACACCTCCCAGGGCAAGAAGAGATCGGAGATCGGAAGAGCTCCGGCAGAGACGCATATCGGTGAAGACCGCAAGAAGGTTGTCCGCACCTACGGCGGCAATCAGAAAGTCCGGGCACTCCGGGTAGATTACGCGACGGTTGCAAATCCTGCAACCGGCGAGACCCGGAAGGCGAAGATCGAGACGGTTGAGGCAAACAGCGCCAACCCGAACTATGTCCGGCGGAACCTCCTGACCCGGGGCGCCATCATCCGGACCGAGATGGGGCGCGCGCGGATCGTCAGCAGGCCGAGTCAGGACGGCGTCGTCAATGCCGTCCTGATCGCCTGAGATTCATCTTTTTTCTACGATTAACGCCGGCCTTGCAGCCGATGATGAGATTTTTCACGGAGGCGAACGTCATATCGCCGTCACGCTCCCGGAGAGATCGGCGTTGACGGGACCCCCTGCCAGGCAGCGTTCGAGCGCGTCGACCGCCCGGATGTCGAGGTCCTCCTGGTTCTTCCCGTACTTCCCCGGTACGCCCTGACCGGCGAAGAACGCGGCCCGGTAAACAGCGTCCGGGTCGAGCCGCTTTCCGGCCGCAAAGAATTCCTGAATCCGAAGTCCGGGCGGGTTCTCGATCTTGCAGTAGAGGTTGACTCCCGCGCAACGCTTCACGTAGCCGCCCATCTGCTCGTAGGGGTCGCGCGCGAAGGTCCGCTCCAGGCTCTCCTCCATCATTGCCCGGAGTTCCCGGCCCGTGATCTCGACCGTCGAGACCGGCGGGTTGACCGGGATGATGTTCCAGAGGTCGTTTACCGTGACCGGGCCGGGCGGTACCGGAGCGCCGTAGCGCCAGCCGTTGGAGAACGCCATCTCGGCACCGGTGGCGGACAGCAGCGCCCGCAGGAGAAGATTGTCCATCGTGGCTTCAAGGACCGTGTTCCGGGAAAGGCCCGTCCGGGTCTCCCCGACGACCCGGGAGAGGTAGTCGCGGTGCGGGTCCATGACCCGTCCGACCATCTCCTCGACTTCGGGGTGAGGCGGGGTCTCCTCGCCGACGACGATGAGGTTGTGGTCGAAATGCTTCACCCGCCGGTTCTCCACCGTAAGATCGAGACGCCCGATGAAGGAGCCGTGGCAGCCGGACTGAATGATGATGGTATCGTTCACGACCACCGGTTCAAAAAGGCGGTTGTGGGTGTGCCCCGAGAGAAGGACGTCGATACCATCCACCTCCCGGGCGAGTTGCACCTCCTGGGGGAAACCGAGATGCGATACCGCCACAACGAGATCAACTCCCTCTTCGTCGCGGAGACGGGCGATGTGGCCCGGGAGTTCGGCATTTCCCAGGGTAAAACGGACCCCTTCCGAGAAGGGCATCGGCATCACCTTATCGACGATTGCGGCCGCGATCCCGATGACACCCACCTGCAGCCCATCTGTCTCACAGATCCTGTAAGGGGGGAAGATGAGGTCGCCGGTCGCATTGTCGTAGCAGTTGACGGCGAGGACCGGGTAGTCGAGCCTGCGGGCCACCTTTCCGAACTGCTCCGGGCCGTAGGCAAACTCCCAGTGGGCGGTCATGGCATCGAATCCGAGTGCGTTCAGCACCGGGACAAGCGCTTCGCCTTTAGACCGGACGGCGGGATAGGTCCCGTGGATGGTGTCGCCGCAGTCGAACGCGAGCATCCGACCTGGCCGCGCATCGCGGATCTCCTCGATGAGCGCGGCCGCCCGGGCATACCCGCCCGCCACCCGGTATTCGGGCCGGCCGGCGTCATAGAAGAGTTCCTGGTGCGGCTCCAGATACCCGTGCGAGTCGTTCATCTGCAAGAGCGTAACCTGATCCGTCATACACTTCTCTCGTGACCGGATGCAGGGAAGGAGAGACGGTGCCAAAAACCTTTGCGTCTTCCCGGAGGATCATATCCTTTTTACGTTCCGCAGACCTCAATTCTAGTGATGCGCAGGATATACCATCGTTTTCCACAATCCATCGACCTCGATTTTGAACTCGCCCGGCCGTTCCGGGACGTTCTTGCCTGTATAGCACGGATGCACGACACCCATACGACCGTGCGGGGAGCCGACGGCCTCGTCAAGGAACGAGTTCTCATCCAGATCACGGACGGACGAACGCAATTCCTGAATCTCGATGCCCTGCAGCCGCTCTCCGAGAAAGTCAGCGAGATGGCTGACTTCCGGGTCGATCTTCAGAGGACGCTGCTCACCCCCGAAAAAAGGCTGCCGGTCTCGGAGAGCGTCTTCTTTCTCCGGATTGTCGATAAAGGTCCGGTGACGGAGTGTTACGTGGCGAAGGAAAACCGTCTCGGGGACCTGGACGCGATGGACCTGCGAAGACTGCTCAAGGGTGCCTGCGAGTGAGCGTCAAAATTGCGGTTGCCGCGCCGTTCAAGCATATGCACAAGGAACGGCTGCAGAAGAGCGAGTTCGTCTTCTACATCGCCATCGATCGGAAATGGATGAACAAGGAGCAGGCGAACCACCTCCTGGAGCGGGCGCGGTCAGAGGGGCTCGTCGAGGTGGACGGAGGAGCAATCCGGCCGCTCTTTGACCTCACAGAGGTCTCGATACCGCTTGGGTTCAAGCCCACCTCCGATGTTCTCGCCGCCGAGAGCAGCCCTTACGAAGAGTTGATTGGGCGGATCGCCGCCGCGACCGGAAAGACGCCGCAGGAGGTCGTCGCCGAACTCAACCGGATCGTGACCGACTGTTTCGACGGCAACCTCCGGGTGGAAGCGGCGGTGGTCATCCTCGCAAAGAAGTACGGGGTGGCGTTCGAGGACAAACTCGCTGCTCTGGAGCGAGCGGTCGAAAAGAAGAGGTAGGCAGCGGGAGGGGCCATCGGAGGGAATATATTCCTTCCCGGGGAACGATATCCCGCGGCGCATCATATCTGGTCGGGAGAGACCGACCTCTCCCGATACCGTTCGCACAATCGTCACGCGGTGCAACGGATCGAGAGCATGGTCGGGGGATTTTTGCCTGCAGCTGCAGAGGGTGCGGCCACCCGTGGATATGGGGAGAAGACTCCCCCGGGACTAGATGGTTCTGGTTTATTCGGCCGCCGCTTCGGGCTGGCTGAAATATTCGGCTAAGGGTTTTGAACCGCTCTGTGAAACAGCGGCGTTGATCTGGACGAAATCGGCGCTGATCTCACTGCCCCGCACCGACTTCCTGCGGCGCTCCCCGTCCATGACCGGGTGGAACCCGACGCCCTCGGAGAGGAGAAGCTTTCGTCGTGCAGGTCCGGGAAGGTCGCGGCGTGCGGGAATACCGGTCCTGTCCGTGCCGCCGGTGATCCGGATCGTGTAGCCCGCAAGGCCGAAGATGCCTCCGTCGATCTCGTCGCCGATGCGCTTGCCGATGAGTGACCCCGCAGCGGGGCCGGTTGCATCAACCTTATAGGAACTCCCGGTCTCCGGGTCTGAGAGGATGATTTTGAAATCTACCATGTTGACGACTCCTTCGAAAGTACCTATACAATTTGGGAATATGGTATTAAAAGTCTACCTTTGCGGGGTAGAGGAGAAATGTTGGGCGGTAGAGACCCTCCACGTTGAAGCGGTTCATTTCCCCCAGAAAGGATCTTCCCGGCGCCGAAGGGCGGCGAACTCCTCGAGGATCTCGCGCAGGCTCGGGCTCAGGTGGTCGAGCATCTCTCGCTCGATCACTTTCACGTGCCGCTCCGGGACGTCCACGTAGAGGTCGTCGTCGACGTTGATCTGGCGGCCGACGGTCGGCCCCTCAATGGAGATCGCCACTTCCTTCCCCGCTTCCGCTTCCTGGACCGTCTCGTTCTTTGCCTGGATCTGCTTGAGCCGGCCCACCTTTCTGCCGTTCGGGAGAGTAAGGTCGACACCGCTCTGGAGTTTCCCGCCGAGGACGCGAACGCCGACGACCGCCGGGTTGCTCTGCCGGAAGATGCAGTTCGGGAGGATCCGGATCTTTGCGGGCATGACCAGTTTCTCAAACTGCTGCCGTTCGAGTTCCTGCTTCTTCTCTTCGCGCCACTCGATGTAGTCGTCGAGGAGCTGGTAGATGACCCCGCCCTCGAATATGCTGACGTGGGACATCGCGACATCCGCCAGCGTGTCGACCGCGTCCGGCAGGACCGGGGTGTTGAAGGCGACGATCGCGCTGTAGAGCGGGTCCTTGATCGTCCCGGCCTCAATGACGTCGTGGCGGGTGACCGGCCCGACGGTAGCCCGCATCACCTGGATCTGGTGGCCTTCGAGTTCTTTCGAGAGCGCTTCGAGAGCGCCGATGGTATCCGCCCGGATGATGACCCCGATGTCGGAAAGATTCACCTGGATATCCTGGACTTCATGGCGGACCCGCTCGATCACCTCGTCCCGGTTGCCGCCCCGGATGACCTGAAGGGGGGAACCCGCGATGACCGCGTCGAGTTTCGGGGCGGCAACCTTGATACCCGCAGCGGCGGTGACGGACTTGACCCGCTCGAACCGCTCCTCGATCAGGATCTCCTTCATCGGGCGGGGTTTCAAGAGGGAACGTACTTTCGTCTCGATGATCTGGTCGTTCCCCGCGACGACGATCTCGTCCCCGACCTTGAGGATGCCGTCGTAGAGGATCACGTCGAGCGTCATCCCGAGCCCCCGCTCCTCCTTCACCTCAAGCACGGTGCCGGCACCGGGACCATCGGTGCTGACCTTGAGATTCTCGGTCATGTAGCGCTGGGCAAGCCCGATCAGCACCATCAGGATGTCGGGGAGGCCCTCACCGGTAAGGGCGCTCGTCGGCACGATGCATATGTTCCGCGCAAAGTCCGAGACCCGGTCGAACCGCTCGGAGTTGAACCCGAGGTCGGAGAGTTTACCGACGAGTTCGTAGACCTTTGTCTCAAGCATGCCCTGAACGCGCTCGTTCTGCTGCGCAAATGTCTTGCCGAACGGCTGGCTTTCCTGGACGCGCCAGCCGTGAATGCGGTCGATTTTGTTTGCCGCAATGACGAACGGCGTTTTGTAGTTGCGCAGGATCTGGAGCGCCTCGATCGTCTGGGGACGGAAGCCTTCGTTGATGTCCACCACGACGATCGCCATATCGGCAAGCGCTCCCCCGCGCGCACGGAGGGTGGTGAAGGCGTGGTGTCCGGGGGTGTCGATGAAGAGGAGGCCCGGGACGTTGACGCTGACCTTACTCAGGGCTCCGCCCATGCGGGTGATCGCGTCGATGGGAACGAGCGTGGCGCCGATGTGCTGCGTGATCGCACCCTCTTCAGTCGATACCACGGACGAGCCCCGGATCCTGTCCAGAAGCGACGTCTTGCCGTGGTCCACATGGCCCATCACGCAGACGATGGGGGTTCTGATCGTTGATTGCTTTGCCATGATTATCACCTTCCGGTATATGGGGTCTTGATGAATTATCCCAAAAGATCTGGAGTATTGACCGCCTTTTGTGAATCGCACCAGATTAGGGGCGATTCTCCTACCCCCGGGGCATTGTTTGGCGCCCGGAACACTGGTATGTTATAGAACATGGAGTCTATTAATAATTCACCTGCCAGTCGCCCCCGGCGAACCGTCGCCAATCGCCGCACTTACCGGGGCTCAAGTTCCGGTTCTCACGAAACGTCGTTCGAACCCGGCAACGCATCGGCCGGTTGTACACTCGCGATTGCGGAGAAAGTGTGCCGGGCAGGCGTGCTGAAGAGATACCTTAATCAAATCCGACTACCAAGTATAATGAGTACCTTGCCAGGGTAGGGTAGTCGGTTATCCTAAGGGACTGTGGATCCCTCGACCCGGGTTCAAATCTCGGCCCTGGCCTATCCCGTTTTGGGTTAAAAGCCCGTATGTTCTAAGTAATCCGGTTTCGAGGGCATTGTGCAAATGATTTTTATATTGCCACATCCAGAATGTGGTATACCATGCAACGGGGAGATCTGCATTGCCCCGGTGTGCCTCCCCTATGTACCGCGCACATGTCCGGAGACAGATCGACGGTCGGCGAACGTGGATAGCGGTCGGCTGGTGGTGCCCCCTGTGCGGGACGTTCAAAAATGATGATTAGAGAACCGGTCCCGCGCATCAGTTTCGCAGTTTTCGCGACGCATCAATATTTCCGATAGACTGTTCTTCGGTTTCCGACCTCGATCACGGTAATAATCATCAGATTGTCTTCGATTGTGAGAATCACTCGATAATCACCCACTCGAAGAGAGTACACGGGGTTGCTTTGGTGGTCCTTTAGTTTCTTGACGTGGTGTAAGGGGTAAGGCTCGTTTGCAAGGGACGTCACTTCATCCGTGATCCGTTGCGCCTCGGCCTTCGGTAGACGCCTTAAATCATGTTTTGCCTTCGTGGTGAAGGCAACGTCCCAGATCATTCCAAACCCAAATCCCGGCATACCTCTTTGAGAGAGTGAACATGTCCGGCTCGTATTTCTGCGAACCCCTCTTCGATCCTTTTCTCTGTCTCTTCGCTCAGCGGTTCAGGATCATAGGCCATATCTGCCAAGTCCAGCACCCGGTTCAGCGTCTCGTCATCAGACTCTTGCGGATTGAGTTTCACGGCATCCAGACGAGATTTGGTCGCGGGTTGAAGTCGGATTGTCGCATCCATGATCCACTATAGCCCTCGGCGGAATATAAAAGTCTCGAAGGTAGCGAACGATTCGGAATTCCCGAAGAGTTACATACAGAGCGCCCCGGCGACTTATGATAATCCGTCCCCCCGGTAGAGCCCTGGTCAATGTGCTATCCATCGACAAGGAAGGTAAACGTGGTGACCTGCCGTCATTTGATACGGCAAACATCCCGCTCGATTTCAGAAGCCACAACGTATCAAGGTCATGGCAGACATCACGAAAAAAAGGCGCTGAAATCAAGAGAAGAGCCCGAAGAAAATAGATTATGTATTCCCGGGGAATTGCTCCTCGAACTCCTCCGGATCCACATTGAAATTTTTAACGAGCAGCAGGTGTTCATCTGGGATTTCGCGGCTCTTGAGGCGGTATTTTGATTTCCGGCGTTCTCCGTTGGCATTTCTCATTGTGCGCTGAAAATCGTCGTCAGTCCAGCCTTCCATGACGCCTTTGTTCAGATCGTCGAGGGTGAAGAAATAAGCATAGACTCCCAGTATCAGATATTCCGTTTTCCGCTCGCGCGGGGGTCGCCCATCGCGTTCACGTTCCATAGAATACTCGCTTGATCCACCCTTCAGTTCTTCGTGCCATCTTCTGAAGTCGCCGTTTTTATCCGTACTGACAGCAACATCCACAACGAGGAGGCCGATACCGCCATGCTTTTCCACAAGATCGCTATACCCTTTCACGTCGCCTAGAGGGATTTGGTCTGATTTATCGTATACATGGAATCGAGTGTCCCATACGTAATCGCCCCTTACGAGGTGTCTCTTTTTATCAAGATCGTATACTTGGACCTCGCCGTTGAGTTTTTCTCTACACATCTTCTGGACGAGAAACTTGACATGAAACCCCGCCCATTCTAGTTCTTGCCAGCCGGGAAAACCTGCTTCCTTCATCTCCAGGATAGCCTCTCTTCCGTCTACCCCGCGACATTCTCCCCGTGTGATTCCACCCGTTCCATAGTCCTCAAACAATGCCTCTACAATCAGTGCCGCCTCTTCTTCAGGACTCCGCATCTATTCGCACACCCGCCTTTGTCAAGTATTTAACTGCCAACGGGTATTTTTCTTTTGCCTTTTCGATGTTTTTCCTTCTCAGCTCTTGAAGGGTCGTGTAATCCTGTCCGGGAGTTACAGAATCTATCCGTTCTTCAATAACGGGTTGCATTAATTCGTTTCTCTCAAATCCGAAGAAACGCCGCCAGACAGATTTTGCAGCAACTGCAGTGGTCCCCATTCCCATGAAGGGATCGAATACCAGATCGCCCGGTTTGGAACTGAACTCGATGCATTGCCTGACTACTTCAAGGGGCAACGTCGTGCCGTTCTTGACTTCTCCGGCTTTATACTTCCGGTTAATGTCCCAGACATCCAGTGGATAATGTTCTATTTTGTTGAAGTAGTATTTGTTTGGATCTTTGGCAAGCAATAAGACGTGATAATGGCTTGTTACGTATTTTTTCTTTGTAAAGACCCCGAACTGATACTTCCAGATGATGTGATTGATCGTGGTGAGACCGCTGAGCCGTGCCCCCCGCAGAACGTCTTCGAGGTGGTTCCATCCACTGAAAACATAGGCTGTCGCATGTGGTTTCATGACCTTCTGCAACGATGCCATCCACTGTTCCGTGAACTCCCCATAGTCGGCATCGATTTCATGATACGAGTCTACCACCAAATCCCCGTTTCTGTTGTAAACCGACTCTTTGCCTGAGAAGTCAATACCGAACGGAGGATCCGCGACGACCAGGTCCACACTCTCCGGAGGCATCCGCTCCATTCCCCCGATGCAGTCCTCGAAACAGATGGTGTCCTGCCGGACGGGAGAATGAGGCGGTCCTTCGTAGAGTCTTTGTGCCTCCTCCGGGCTCCAGTACTCGTCAGGTACGAACTTTAGACACGCCAATCCGGGGATATACTTCCTCCTGCGTTTCCCTTTTGGGTTGCCCTCTTTAACATCTGATTGAACCATGATACGGATTATAGCGGGCGGAAGCTTAAAATTTTCGGTCCAATCCGGAAAATCTCGGCGGAAAATTAGATGTATTCCGGGGTTTCATCCCACGTGGGAGAGACAGGGTTTAATTCCGCGCGCTCATTTCACTCCTCTACCACTTACGGAACGAGGATGATCTCCCCCTCGATCTGGCAGTAGTCCTCAATGATATCGCGCTCGGTGTCGCCCAGTTCCTCTCGTCTGATCCTCTGCTCATTGATAGGACGCGTTCTCAACCACTCTAGCCGCGCAACTACATCCTCATGACCAATGGTGCCCCTGCTCCGATACTCTGCCCGTTCGAGGTCTCGGCCCTGGCCTTCTTATGTTTGATCGTCTTTTGCTCCCCTGTGCCGGCGCGCCCGACCGGGAACTGCAATAATTTTTGTCGTTTAACCTCTTAGGCCCCGTTGTGGACAGAAGAAAGACACGGCAAAGGAGGTTTTGTTGACTATACAACTGTTGCACCAACAACAATTATCCCTCCGGCCGTCACACCTGAGAATAGGGAGGAATGCTTTACCGATCGACAATCGTCGTTCGCACGAGACTACATTCAACATGAACTGTCCACCAGATCGTGAACTGCTGCCGCCGGAGATCCCCTTTGCGGGACTCATCTCCATCATTCACCGGCTGCATGCAATCTACCAGAACAACGAAGCGAGAGGCCTCGGTCTCACAGCGGGTCAGTTCCCGTTTCTCTTCCACATAGCGCACCGACCCGACATAACCCAGGATGAGATCGCCGAGCAGGCGCATATCGACAAGGGAACGGTTGCCCGGGCCGTAAAGAAACTCGAAGATGGAGGATTCGTCCGCCGTTCTCCCGATCCCCGGAACCGTCGCAGGTATTTCCTCGCCCTGACGAAGAAGGGGAACGCGACCCTGCCCGCAATCATCGAGATCGAGCGGGCATGGGAGAACCTGATCTCGGCGGGGCTGTCTGAGGCAGAACGCGCCCGGTTACACGAAGATGTGTACAGGCTCGCAAAAAACAGCATCGAACAGATCCGGATATGCGGAGAGGTAGAGGTCGATCATGACGTCGCGTGACCCGTCCCGCCAGGAGACCGCCGCCCACACCGGTGTCGCCATCATGACCGGCGACCCGAAGAACGCGATCCTCAAACTCTCGGGACCGATGATCGTCGCGATGCTCCTCATGTCGCTCTACCACCTGATCAACTCCGTCTGGGTGGCGGGCCTCGGCGACGACGCACTTGCCGCCGTCGGGTTCGTCACCCCGTTGTTCATGATCCTCATCGGCATCGGGAACGGTCTTGGAGCCGGGGCGACCTCAGTCATCGCCCGGTGCATCGGATCCAGGAACAAGGCTCGAGCGGACAACGCTGCGATGCATGCGATGGTCCTCACCGGCGTAATTTCCATCGTCCTGACCATCCTTCTGGTCTTCTTCCTCGAGCCCCTGCTCCTCGTGATCGGCGCCGGAGAAACCACCGGCCTTGCAGTCGATTACGGGGAGGCCCTCTTTGCAGGCACCGTCCTCATGCTCTTCAACAGCGTCGCCTACGGTCTCCTCCGTGCGGAGGGCGACGTGAAGCGGACCATGTATGCCATGAGCGCCTCCGCAGTCCTCAACGCGATCCTCGACCCGATCCTGATCTATACCTTTGGTCTGGGCATCGCCGGAGCCGGGTGGGCAACGGTGATCTCGATGGCCACAGTCACCGCCATCATGCTCTACTGGTTCCTCGTAAAAAGGGACACCTACCTCACCCTCTCGTGGAAAAACTTCACCCACGAATGGCGCGTGCACGCCGCCATCCTGCAGGTCGGACTGCCCGCCAGCCTTGAGATGCTCCTGATATCGAGCGTCACCATCATCATCAACGGTATCCTGGTCGCCGTCTCCGGGACCGATGCAGTCGCGGTCTACAGCGCCGGGTGGCGGATCGTGATGATCGCGACCGTCCCGATCATAGCGGTCGGCGCGGCCGTCGTCACCGTTGCGGGGGCCGCATTCGGAGCGAAACAGCCTGAGAACGTGGCGATTACGCACACATACGCGACAAAGGTCGGAGTCGGCGTCGCGATAGCCACCGGTATCCTCTCCGGTATCCTTGCTCCGGTGATTGCCGCGTTATTCTCGTACTCTCCGGATAGCGCACACCTTGCCCCCGCAATCACGGCATTCCTCCAGTCGATGTGCCTCTTCTACATCTTCATGGCTCCCGGAGTTATGTCGAGTTCAATCTTCCAGGCCGCAGGAGACGGGGTGACCGCACTGATTCTGGCGGTCCTTCGAGAGGTGGTCTTCATCGGGCTCTTTGCGTACCTGCTTGCCATCCCCTTCGGTTTCGGGGAATATGGGGTCTGGTGGGGGATTGTCGCCGGACAGACTGCGGGCGGTATTGTTGCACACGTCTGGGCGCGACTCTTCATCAAACGGCTGAAAAGCAATGTTTCCCTGGGGCAGCCCGCACCCGTTGCCTGATTCCCCAAACCATTTTTGAGACAATTCGTGCGGAGATCTTCTTTCCGCCGCCCCGACACTCGCGATCACGGGAGCAAACGTCAAACAGCCACGATAAACGCAAAGATATAACTATCCGAAACATCATAACGCGCCGTATGAGCAGAGACGGTATCAACGCAGCGATCCTGGCTTTGATCGTCGCGCTCGGCGGCATCGTCGCCGGATGCACCGATACGCCGGGGACGACGTCCGCAGGCTCCGCCCCTCCCACCGGGGAGGAGACGCCCCGCCTTCAGCAGACGGCGGAAAGCGCCGGCAATGTGACGGCAGGAAGCAACCAATTTGCGTTCGACCTCTATAGCAGGCTCGCAAACGACCCGGCGTATGCGGGCAAAAACTTCTTCTTCTCGCCCTACAGCATCTCGTCGGCCCTTGCAATCACTTACGAGGGCGCTCACGGCACGACCGCCGACGAGATCCGCTCGGTGCTGCATCTCCCCGAGAACGATACCCTCCAAAGAGAGGGGTTCTCCGCGATCGACGCCGGTCTGAACCGCGCGGACGCGAACTACATCCTCCGCACGGCAAACGCTCTCTGGGCGGAGGAGACGTATTCGTTCCTCCCGGAGTACACAACCGCGGCCGCTCGCTGGTATGGGGCAAACGTCACGAACCTCGACTTCAAGGGTAGCCCCGAGGCGTCGCGGGAGACGATCAACCGGTGGGTGGAGGAGCAAACTGAAGATAAAATCCGCGACCTTCTCCCGGCGGGTTCAATCGACACCATGACCCGGCTCGTGATCACGAACGCGATCTACTTCAAAGGTACCTGGGTCAAGCAATTCGATGCGAACGAGACGGAGGAGGAAGACTTCCGGATTGCCCCGAACGAGACCGTGCGCGTCCCGATGATGCAGCGGACGGACAGGGGTGCGGTCTACGGGTATACGGAGACCGATACGCTTCAGGTGCTCGAGATGCCGTATGCACGCGGGAACGGCAGTGAGGTCTCGATGCTCGTCCTCCTTCCGAAGGAAGACAGCCTAACGGCTGCGGAAGAGAGTCTGGACGCGGAGACGGTCGCGGGTCTGCACCAGTCGCTGACCTCCCGGAGGGTCGATGTTTTCTTCCCGAAGTTCAGACTCGAGACGGATTACAGCCTCCCGGGAGTTCTTGCGGCGATGGGGATGCCGACGGTGTTCACCGACTCAGCCGACCTCTCGGGGATGGACGGCATGAAGAAGCTCTTCGTCAGCGACATCGTCCATAAAGCGTTCGTCGATGTGAACGAGGAGGGCACCGAGGCGGCGGCCGCGACCGGCGTTATCGTGGCTCCGCTGGCCGCACCCCCGGGAAGCGAAATGCCGATACCCGTCTTCCGGGCGGACCACCCGTTCGTCTTCCTCATCGTCGAGGAGGATTCCGGCACGGTCCTCTTTATAGGACGGGTCGTCAACCAGGAGAGGTTGTAACAGTCATAGAGGGGAGCGGGACGGTGACGAACCGTCCCGCCCATTCATCGACAACGGATCCCGTGAGACCGCGCCTGGCCGGCCGGTTCCCGAGGCACGGATCGGGATCTTGGATAGGCGAAGACCGGACCATCATCCCTCCGGCTTCCACGGCCGGAGCTCCTCGCGTAGATGGGGCCTGCGATCATCAGAATGACACTTGATGTGGAGCCTAAAAGAGACTCGTTAAATAGTATCCTGGCTACCGGGGAGAGCCTGAACCGCCGTTGGCATCATGGCGCTCCCCATCGATGTAGATCGATGCAATATGTCGACGCTCTCCATCTTCGCCGATAAATGCTTCAAGCACTCCATACTTTTGCCCCCAAGCATCCTCTTTCGTAAGAAAGATCTCACACGCATCGGACGCGCGTACCGACTGTAAGACGCTGTCAGCCACTCTCTCTCCCTCGTGGAACAGTTCGAATTCCGAGTGATACGCCGCGATCTCATTAAGCACGTCGGCAAAGCTCCGACACGCCCGGAGCGCCGCACCCGTATCCACAATGCCAATACTGATATCCATTCCGCCTCTCCCGTACACCAGAGCGTACTTTGTACAGTACTAAGTAATCGATGGCTCAGTACATATATACCTTGTGCAGTGAAACGTTACTATGAAAAGTGCGACCACACGTATGAATAAAATTGGCAAAGCAGAGACGAGATTTTTAACGATCCCCGCTGAACTATATAGAGATTCAAATTTCCCCTTTACTGATGAGGATCAGCTTATCGTAACAATTAACAATGACTCTTTGATCGTAACAAAAAATACAGAATCGGTCTCCCACGGACATGATTCCCAGCCAGAGTGATAGTGAGCATCGGTATGAAGGTCGGGAGGTACATCGGCTCCCCTCATTCACCCACCCGTCATAACCTCTCTCGCTCCTCGTGTCAGCTCCCACGGTTCCGATCGACCAAGATTGTGAAGCATCATCTCTTCCGTTCACGGTAGAGCCTCGACCGCGGACCAGAGCGGGGTCCGGATGGTCATCCTTCCCCTCCGAAAGAGCTGCGAGCATAACCGTCATAGACCCAACCTCGCCGCATCCATACACCGATACCTCTAACCAGGTGCAGCCTATGACGTCCGGGGCGATGACGATCTCGTTCTTCGGAACATCGAATCCGTTTGCCGGCAGATCGCATCGGTCCCCCGCGGATCGCCTCGCTCTACGGCTGCACCGCCCTCTGGACGTTCGTCCTCGCGGCGTTCCTCAAAATGCTCCTTGCCCGCGAGATCGGGTGGTATGCAGCCGTGACCGGGAGGTCGCTCCCTCAGGGGTCCGGAGCCTCCCCGGGCCGGAGAACTGGGGCGTCTGGCTCATCGCGCTCCCCCAGACCCTCGTTGCGGCCGCCACCATCACCGGTATGGCGGGAGCCGCGAGTTCTGCCGTCATCCTCGCGCTTCCCGGAGGTTTCACGGCATGGGCGGTCGTACTCCTGCTGATCTCGCTCGTCCTGGTCTTCTTCGGCAGATACCGGGGCGTGGAACGGGCATCCATCGTGATGGCGCTCGCTATCATTACGGCTCTGGTCGCCGCCGCAGGCTACGTCTTCCCCGGCACCGAACCGCTCGCCGCCGGTCTCGTGCCGGTCCTTCCCGAAGGCGCCGTATTCGCCGAACCCCTCCCGTGGCTCGGGTTTCTGATGTCGGGCGCTGCAGGCCTCGTCTGGTACTCTTACTGGCTCACGGCCCGGGGGTATGGTGCCGCCTACTCTCTCACACACGGGCAGGAGGAGGAGACGGTCGTCGAGAAAGGGGATCTGCCGGATCTTACGCACCTCGACCGGATAGAGAGGGAGCACACCCGGGACTGGGTCCGGATCATGACCGTCTCCACGGCCATCGCCTCGGGCATCGTCCTCGCCCTGCTGGTATCGCTCCTCGTCCTGGGTGCGGAACTGCTCCGGCCGCAGGGCCTTCTTCCCGAAGGTCCCGAAGTGACCGCGGTGCTCTCGGTGCTCCTCGGGGATGTCTGGGGGCCGCCGGGAGCCTGGTTGATGATCCTCGCCGCGTTCTTCGCCTTCAGGAGCACCATCGTCACCAACCTCGACGGATGGACGAGAATGCTCGGAGAGGGATCGATCTTCATCGCCCGCCAGGCGAAAGCGGCCGGGGGGTGGATATCGATGCGGTTCTATCGCTTCGTTTACCTGTTCGGGCTGATGGGAGCCCTGCCGCTTCTCCTTATCGTCACAAGACCCGAGCCGGTGACGTTTCTTGCCGTAGCCGGGGTCATCGAGGCGATCCAGATCCCGGTGGTCGCGTTCGCGACGCTCTATCTGAACCGGCAGACGCTCCCGGCGGAGTTCAAACCCTCCCTCCCCGTCGTGATCCTGACCTTTACCGCCGGCGTCTTCTTTGCGGCCTTCTCAGTCTACTATATCGCAACCGAGGCAGCCGTACTCTTCTCCTGAGCGCGAAGGGTGAACAGGCATCACTCTTTTATAGCCGGACGTACAGTCTACCGCCTCTCCGGCCTCATCGACCGGAGCGGAGGCGCACCCTGCCATGAAGCCGAAAGTAACGATCGGGTATCATGCGTCGCACGAACAGTTCTCGCCGGGCATGCTCCTCGGCCTCGCACGAAAGGCCGAAGACGCCGGGTTTGGGGCGCTCCTCTCCTCGGACCACTTCAATCCCTGGACCTCCGCCCAGGGAGAGAGCGGATTTTCGTGGGCCTGGCTCGGCGCCGCCCTGCAGGCGACGTCTCTCCCGGCCGGGGTAGTCTGCACGCCGGGATACCGCTACCACCCGGCTATCGTCGCTCAGGCGGCGGCGACGCTCGCCGGGATGTTTCCCGGGCGGTTCTGGGTCGCCGTCGGAACCGGCCAAGCCCTCAACGAGGGAATCTGTGGAGAAGCCTGGCCCCCGAAATCGGAACGCAATGACCGGCTCTTTGCGTCCGCCACCATCATGCGAAGCCTCTGGGCGGGAGAGACGGTCACGACCGCCGCTCCGGTTCGAACCGTCGAGGCCCGTCTCCACACCCGGCCAACGCAGCCGCCGCTTCTTCTCGGCGCGGCCCTGACGCCCGCGACCGCGGAATGGCTGGGCGGCTGGGCGGACGGCCTCATTACCGTCGCGACGCCGAAAGGCGACCACGCAAAGGTTGCAGGAGCGTTTCGGCACGGCGGGGGCGAAGGAAAACCAATGTACCTTAAGGTGGACCTCTCCTACGCACGAACCGACGAAGAGGCCCGGTCCGGGGCATGGGACCAGTGGCGGGCCAACGTTTACCCGGCGGCGGTGCTCGAGAATCTCCGGACGCCGGGAGAGTTCGAGGCCCTGGAGGACCTCGCCGGGCCCAGGATGGTCTTCGAGAAGATCCGCATCTCCGCGGACCCAAAAGATCACGTCCGGTGGCTCAGGACCGACATCGATCTCGGTTTTACACATCTCTATCTCCACAACGTGAACAGGAACCAGGAAACGTTCATCGAAGACTTCGGGAACGAAGTTCTCCCGGAGATTTTCGGGTGACCCGCATGCGGGAAGAAAGTTACAAACCCATCGCCGATTACGCGGTCATCGGGAACCTCCGCACCGCCGCCCTTGTCGGAACGGACGGTTCGATCGACTGGTGCTGTTTTCCCTACCTCGACCGGACAAGCGTCTTCGCCGCCCTGCTCGATACCCGGCGGGGCGGCAGGTTCCGGGTCTCGACTCCCGGAGCCGGGCGCGGCATGCAGTGGTACGTCGAGAACACCAACGTCTTAAAGACGGAGTTCTCCGATGCAACGGGAACGCTCGTGGTGACCGACCTGATGCCGCTCCTCGGGGATATCGAAGGACGTGCAGGATCGCTCGCCCCGCCCGAACTCTACCGCATCCTTACGTGCGTTCGGGGAAGCGTGGAGACAACGGTGGAGTGGTCTCCCAGGTTCGAGTACGCCCGGGGGACGACGCAGATCTCGCGGATTCCGGACGGCTGGTTTGCAACGGACGGGAGAGACGACATGACGCTCTTCGGCCTCGCCGAGGCGGAGGTGGTCGAGGAGGAGGGCGGGCATACCCTCAGGGCAACCCTTCCGATGCGGGCAGGAGAACGGCACGTCCTGATCGCCCGGTGGGGGACCGAAGACCTGACCTACGTACCGGAGAGGGCCGGCATGCTGGAGGCCCGGACGGTGAAGGCGTGGCGGACGTGGGCACGCAGATGCGAGCCCGTCCGCGCCGGGGAGTGGGCGGGGAGTCTGCTTCCGCTGCTCATCAGGTCCACACTCGTTCTCAAACTACTGACGAATGCGGCGACAGGGGCGATCGCCGCCGCACCGACGACATCCCTCCCTGAGGATATCGGCGGAGTGCGAAACTGGGATTACCGCTTTGCCTGGATCCGGGATTCGGCGATGACGGCGCAGGCGCTCATCGTTCTCGGGCACAAAGCCGAAGCAGTCGACCTCCTTGACTGGATGGAGCGGGTCTCCGCGATGTATGCAAGAGAGGAGCAGGAGCTCCGGATCATGTATGGCATCCACGGGTGGTCCGACCTCCGTGAGGAAGAACTCCCTCATTTCGAGGGCTATCGGGGTTCAAGCCCGGTCAGGATCGGGAACGATGCCGCCGCCCAGATGCAACTCGAGATCTACGGAGAACTCCTCAACACCGCCTACGAGCTCGCTCGACGGGGGTTCGGGCTCTCCGGGCAGGAGAAGGGGTTTCTCGGCAGGATCGCCGACGAGGCGTGCACCCTCTGGCGAGAGCCGGACCACGGTATCTGGGAAGTCAGGAGCGAGCGGCGCCACTATGTCTACTCGAAGGTGATGCTCTGGACGGCGCTCGACCGGGCGGTCCACCTCGCCGACGAGTACGGTCTTTTGGGGGACGGGGAACGGTGGGCGCGAAACGCCGCCGCGATCAGAAGGCAGGTCCTTGAACAGGGCTACGATGCGGAGAGGGGCGCATTCGTTCAGTTCTATGGGTCGCGGGATCTGGATGCGGCCAACCTCCGCATCCCGCTGCTTGAGTTCCTTCCGCCCGACGACGAGCGGGTGGCCGGGACGATCGAGAGGACGATGGACGAACTGATGGAGAACGGCCTTGTCTACCGCTACCGGACGGACGACGGCCTTCCGGGGGAGGAAGGAGCGTTCGGGCTCTGCACCTTCTGGCTCATCGATGTTCTGGCGCTCTCGGGCCGGGTCGGGGAGGCGCGGTCGCTCTTTGAACGGATGGTGGACCGCGCAAACCATGTAGGCCTCTACCCCGAACAGTTCGACCCGGAAACGGACGAATTTCTCGGCAATTTTCCCCAGGCATTCACCCATATTGGACTCATCAACAGCGCCCTCTACCTCGCCTACGCCGAAGGGAGAGCGGTTCCGGAGCACGCGTTGATCGGGACGCCCGAACACCGTGCGGCGCTTGAGGAACGGCGCCCCGGAAGGATGTCGCTCTGAGAGCCGGACCGCCCGGCAGAAGCGAGGCTTCGAAAATTCGTTGTCAACGCTAGGCATAACTATCCGGGGCGCCATACCGCACTCTATGAACAGAAACATTATCTACCTGCTTCTGGCATCTTTCGTCGCGCTCGGCGGCATCGCCGCCGGATGCACCGATACGCCGGGGACGACGTCCGCAGGCTCTGCCCCTCCCACCGGGGAGGAGACGGCGGAAAGCGCCGGCAATGTGACGGCAGGAAGCAACCAATTTGCGTTCGACCTCTATAGCAGGCTCGCAAACGACCCGGCGTATGCGGGCAAAAACTTCTTCTTCTCGCCCTACAGCATCTCGTCGGCCCTTGCAATCACTTACGAGGGCGCTCACGGCACGACCGCCGACGAGATCCGCTCGGTGCTGCATCTCCCCGAGAACGATACCCTCCAAAGAGAGGGGTTCTCCGCGATCGACGCCGGTCTGAACCGCGCGGACGCGAACTACATCCTCCGCACGGCAAACGCTCTCTGGGCGGAGGAGACGTATTCGTTCCTCCCGGAGTACACAACCGCGGCCGCTCGCTGGTATGGGGCAAACGTCACGAACCTCGACTTCAAGGGTAGCCCCGAGGCGTCGCGGGAGACGATCAACCGGTGGGTGGAGGAGCAAACTGAAGATAAAATCCGCGACCTTCTCCCGGCGGGTTCAATCGACACCATGACCCGGCTCGTGATCACGAACGCGATCTACTTCAAAGGTACCTGGGTCAAGCAGTTCGACGTGAATGAGACGAGAGACGAAGAGTTCAGGGTTGCACCGAACCGAACCGTGACGGTTCCGATGATGCAGCGGACTGACGAAGATGCAATCTATGGGTACGCGGAGACCGACACCTTCCAGGTGCTTGAGATGCCGTATGCGCATGGGAACGGAACCGAACTCTCGATGCTCGTCCTCCTCCCCAAAGACGATAACCTGACGGCTGCGGAAGAGAGCCTCGACGCCAAGGCGCTCACGGACCTGCGGGAGTCGCTGGTTTCTCAGGAGGTCGAGGTCTTCTTCCCGAAGTTCAGGCTTGAGACGGACTACAGCCTCCCGGGAGTTCTTGCGGCGATGGGGATGCCGACGGCGTTCGGTGGTGCCGCCGACTTCTCGGGGATGGACGGCACGAATATGCTCTTCGTCAGCGAGGGCGTCCATAAGGCATTCGTCGACGTGAACGAGGAAGGCACCGAGGCAGCGGCGGCGACCGGGGTCGTCATGGACCTGAAGAGCGCGCCCGTGGGGGATTCCACGCCCGTCTTTAAGGCAGACCACCCGTTCGTCTTTCTTATCGTCGAGGAGGATTCCGGCACGGTCCTCTTCATAGGCAGGGTCACAAACCCGGCGGGCCGGTAAGAGTCGATTCGAGAGAGATCAGAAGGGTGATGGACTTGCCCCCAACCACCCCCACCGGTTTACCACTAGTGCATCGATTCTATATAAACCAGACAACTTTCGCAAGGATAGCACGATATATAGATGCGCTTAATCTGACACCTGTGATATTCAAGTGGTCGTACAAAACGGATCTGAACCCGCCGGAGTGGATATGGTAACTTTATTGAGATCAACTACCCAGTCTCCTTCCCTTATTTCAGAGTAATCGTGTGTGACAATGATGATTATTTTTTCCGATGACAACTCCCTGAGAACATTATATATGGATTTCCGCGACTCTCTGTCTATCGGGCTTGTAACTTCATCTAGAAGAATTATGGGGGAATTCTTTAGGATAGCTCGTGCGAGAGAGATCTTTTGTCTTTCCCCTCCAGAAAGTTCCAAACCGTCTTCACCAACAAATGCACTATAACCATTTGGCAATCCAATTATGAAATCGTGAATCTTTGCTTTTTTAGCAGCACTTATTACATCGCCATTAGACGCATTTAAACGGAGTCGTTTCTCGCGCCCCCTGGGATCTGAGGCGATAATCAAAGGAAAGACCCTAAAACTTTTTGTCTACATTGCGAAAAAGAAACCAAATTTCGCATTTTGCTGAGAGTAGAAACGACTCAAGTAATTAACGTCTGTAGAAGATCACGTAATGGCCCTGCGCGCGGGGCAAATCGAGCAGGGAGCTTGGCTCCAGAGCATGGAGTAGTCACCGCGGGGGTCAAGAGCACTACCAAATGGGATGGACTCTCCTGCTTCGACTGGGCATCAGACAGGTGCCCCGGCCCCCTCACTCCTCTTCAAGCCGTTCGACGACCGTCTTCTGCAGATAGCCGATGATCGGCATATTCGAGCCGAACACTGCATACCGCCCGGACCCCCCGGTCATAATGGTAAAGAAGTCCCGGCTGTCGACAAAGATCGCGCACTCATCCATCCGCACGACATCATCTGCTGCTTCGTCCGTCACCACCTGAGGTTCCAGGAGATCGCTCACGGTTGCTTTTGCCTCGTAGATCGGAAGGTTGATATCAGCACACTCCTCTCTCCTCCGCACAACCACGTAGAGATCGATCTTCCGCTCGAGCGGCTTGATGCTCGTATAGTACTTCCGGAGGAACTCCGGGTTATGGCAGAGGATCACCATGCTCTTCTTCACCCGCCGGAAGAGCGAGAAGATGTGATTCTCGATCGCCCAGCCGCTCCGGAGGATGATGAACGAATCCGGAGGAAGGCGCGGTTTGACCGAAAAACGCTTTAATGCCTCGCGAGTCTCGTCAAGAGACTTGATGTAATCGTTTTTGAGCCGATCAAAGACGACATCGATGTCAAGCACGTAGTAAGAGGCCGGAGACCCCTCTTCAATACCGATGAACCCCCGCCGTGCAAGGTCGTTTAAGATCTCGTAAATCCGCCCCCGGGGGACTCTGCTGATCTCGTGGATGCTTCGAGCGGTCGCTTTCTGCAGTCCGACAAGCGTGGAGTAGACGTTCGCTTCATACTCGTTCATTCCGAGAGTCCGAAGACCGGCGACTATTTCGGCAGTCATTGCAACTAGGTTTAGTTGCAACAAACTTATGGCTTGCGGCGAGAGAGATAGATCAGCGAGCGAGAGACTCTCTCCTCGTGAAAGACCGTCCTCCGGGCGGCAGCGCCTGATCCAGATACCGAAAACCGGCTCCACGCTGAAAAAGCCGGGACACCGGGCCGGACATTCCCACCTTCGAGGAAGGCTCTGCCGGAAGGACGGATAAGTACAGCATGCAACGAGCGATACCACCTGAACCCGATATACCCCGGTATATCACCTTCCAGAATCCGGGAGATTCATCATCAACTGCCCGGGGACGTCTCCGGTGGCAACGGCGGCCGACTCAGACGTGGCGGAGTCGCCGCCCGAACCGCGGCCCGTCCCGAACGCTTTCTCTGAAAACAGGGATATTCTACCGGGAGCGAACAACAACCCCGCGTCAGTAACCGGCGAGGAGCGTGGAGATGAGCCGCACCTCTGCCTTTCGCAGGTGCTCGATTGCGGTGGCTTTGCTGATCCCAAGTTTTTCGGCCAGCTCCTGACCGGAGATCCTGCGGGGGTACTCGTAGTAGCCGTACCGTTTCGCTGCGATCAGCAGGTCTCGCTGCCTCGCGGTGAGGCGAGAGAGCGGATCGTTCCCGGAGAAGGAGGCCTCTTCGAAGATGACGTTCCGGACCTCTCCGTAGGTGGCCATAAGGTGGAGAACTTTATTCAGGTTCGCATTATCGCCGATGCAGGTGTAGACGCTCAGGTCCCGGGACTTGCGCATGGGGGCGATCCAGATGACGGCAAGGTCGAACTCACGCATCTTCTGCAGCAGGAACTTGTCGCAGACGGCAAGCTGTATAAAACAGGTGTAAGTCCTCCCGTTGGCCTTGAGCACCTCGATGGACCCTAAAAGCCCCGGGAACTCGATATCAGCGAAGGTGTATCCTGCTTTCATCGTGATCTCTCCCACCGCCGTCACCTCTCCCCGTTCAAAGTCCATTTTGATCAGCTCGGTGAGGTTTATGGACTCGATCTTCTCCGTGAACTGTTCCACCGCCTGGTGAAGCTCCCGGGAATCGGTGGGTATCATCATCAACGGGTCCTTCAACGGGTCCTTCGGGAACACCTCGACGATCATCTTCCGCATACTCTGCGTGGGGCGCCGTATCTCATATAAATACCGTACATGTACGGGAAAATATTGAATCCCGGAGCTCCCCATTACTGATGTATGGGAACGAACAGAAAAAATCGATTGCAGAGACTTCGGGCCCGGGCGCGTTATTCAATGCCGACAGCTCCCGCCCCGGGTTGCAATAGGTTCATATTCGGTCCCATCGAGACATTATCTCCATTATATCAGCCACTTACAGCGAGGAGAGACGTGAACAGCACAACTGCCTGCAACACCGGGTCCTGCGGGGGGCCCGATGGCCCTTCGTGCACTGTCCCGGCGCACAAAGAAACATCCCGCAATGAACCGCCCGTTGAGGAGACCGATCAGGTCTGGATCGAGGCCGGATTCCTCCCGCCGGCAGGCTACCGGCAGGCCGTAGCCCTGCTCCACCGGCTTGCCATGAATGGGGAACCTGTAGCGCCCCTGCTCTCGCACGCTCTTACGGCGGCGCCGGAGATACTCAGCGGGCCGGAACACGACCAGAATTACCGGGTCCTCAACCCCGCAAAGCTCCGGCGCACGGCCGAGGAGTTCGGCATCGATCTCACCGACAGGAACAATACGGAGATCGCCCGCGCGGTGACACTCGCGATCATCGGTGAGTACGGGGTAAAGAAGCCGGAGGATCATATATGAAAAACCCATACGAATGGCTTTCAAACACCATCAATAACCACACCTGGGCCGTCTTTGGGGTCGTCGTGGCCGTCTTCGTCCTGGCGCTCTACGGGCTCACGATGGTCTCGATGGAGACCGGCGACGATACTTATATCGATAAGACCACCCCGCGCGGCGCGCTCCTCGCCCACTACAAGGATACCTACGGCTCCGACGCGATCATGCTCATCTACGAGGCGGACAGCGTCAGGAACCCCGACGTCTTAAGATATATCGATGACCTCCAGGAAGACCTCAGGAACGAACGCTACGTCGCCGGGGTCTCAGGCGTCGTTGATCTCCTGAAACAGGCGAATGACGGCACTTTGCCGTCGTCCAAAGCAGAGATCGACGGGATCATCGGGCAGGCCCCGCCGGAGCTCGTCGAACGGATGCTGCCCTCGGACCTCATGACGATCAGCGTCATCAACCTGGAGCCGGGCGTCTCCACGCAGGTTCAGGAGCAGGTCCTCGGGAATATCGAGACCGTCATCAGCATATCGGAACCCCCGCCGGGCCTTTCGGTCACGGTATCCGGAAACCCGGCGTTCTCGAAGGAGATGGGCGACGCGATGGGGGCTGAGATGGGCACGCTGATCCTCGTGGCCATGATCTTCATGACCATCGCGGTGATGCTCCTCTTCTCCCACGTCCGCTACCGTCTCCTCCCCGTCGGCGTCGTGGCCGTCGGGCTCATCCTGACCTTCGGGATCATGGGTCTCTCAGGTATCCCGGTCAGCATGGTGGTGATCGGGGCGTTCCCGGTACTCATCGGGATCGGGATCGACTACGCGATCCAGTTCCAGGCCAGGTTCGACGAGGAGAGCCGGCACTCCCCTCTCCCGGAGGCCGTATGGACCACCATCGTCAAATCGGGCCCGTCGATCCTGATCGCGATGACGGCGACGGCGCTCGGGTTCATCGCGATGTTCTTCTCCCCGGTGCCGATGGTAGCCGACTTCGGGCAGGTCTGCGCCATAGGAGTAGCCTCCTGTTATATTGCGGCGCTCATCATCGTCCCGGTCTTTGGAACCCTCACGAACTATCAACCCAAGACAAAGACCGATATATCCAACCCCACTCCCGGATCGAAGCGGTCGTTCGTTGAGCGGTATGAGCACGCCATCGGGAAGATGGCCTATACCATCGCAAAACACCCGCTCCCCGTTCTCCTGATCTTCGGCGTGGTTGCGGTAGGCGGTTACTACCTCGACGAGAAAGTCCCCATCAGCGCAGACGAGAAGACCTTCGTTCCCGACGATATGCCTACCCTTCTGAACCTGGAGAAGATCACCCGGACGATGGGATCGACGAGCACCATCCCGGTCGTCGTGACCGCGGACAACGTCCGGAGCCCGGAGACGCTCGCCTGGATCGACCGGTTCGGGACGTATGAACTCGAGCACAACGACAAGATGACCGGGGTGACGAGTATCGCCACCCTGATCCGGGACTACAACGGGGGAGTCCTGCCCGAAACGAGTGCGGAGATCGATGCGGCCCTCGCCCGGGTCCCGGAGGAGACGCTGAAGAGTTACCTCAACGGGAACATGGAGGCGGTGCTCGAGTTTTCGACGGTCTCGATGGAGATGGACGCTCAAAAGTCCTTTATCGAGGGGATACAGAGCGACATAGCGTGGAATGATCCTCCCGCCGGCGTGACGGTGAAAATCACCGGCACCTCGGAGATGTTCGTCGCCCTCATGGACGAGATCGCCGAGTCCAAGACGTTCATGACCATCCTCGGGTTCGCCTTCATCCTCGCCTTCCTGATCCTCGTCTATCGGAGAGTCGGCGCCGCGTCCCCGCTCATCCCGATCGCCTTCGTCGTAGGCTGGTGCGGGGCGATCATGTACTTCCTCGGCCTCGACTACACACCGCTGACCGCCGTCCTCGGGTCGATGAGCATCGGCGTGGCCTCGGAATACACCATCGTGATCATGGAGCGGTGCGAGGAGGAACTGGCGAAGGGCATAGGCTACCTCGACGCCATCCAGCATGCGGTGCAGAAGATCGGGATGGCCATCACGGTATCCGGGGTGGCGACGATCTCCGGGTTTGCGGCGCTCACCGTCTCGACCTTCAACATCATCAGCAACTTCGGGCTCGTGACGGTCATCACCGTCGGGTTCTCGCTCGTGGGCGCGATCATCGCCCTGCCGGCGGTGCTCTCGATCATGTACCGCCATGCGGGGAGCACCCGGGCCCCGACCCCGGCGACGACCGGGATCGTGGACTGAATTCCGTCCGCATTGCCAAAACAGCAGGGGTTCGGCTGCCGGAGCCCCTGCAGTCCGGGGAAGCGGCAGGCACATTAAAGTTTATATAGTACCTGCCATATCCCTTCCCCGTGGTGTACTATGGCAACTGGAGACCTCACGGCGCAAGCATTGGCGCCATTTGCGCCGGTTGAAGAACTGGCACGTAATGTTATTCTGTTTCTGCCCAACCTCCTAGCAGCGATCGTCATCCTCATCATCGGCTGGATTCTCGGGCGTATCCTCGGAAGGGTCGTCGCCGAAGTCCTCGACCGGATCGGGGTAGACGACGCTCTGCGGAAAACATCGATCGGTCAGCAGATTGAACGGTCCACAACGAACATAAGCAGGCTCTTCGACCTCATCGTCCGCTGGTTCATCTACCTCATCGCGATCCTCGCGGCAGTCAGCGTTCTCCAGATCCAGGCCCTGTCTGCGGCAGTCGCGGCCATCGTGGCCTTTATCCCGAACATCGCTGCGTTCATCATCATCCTCGTCGGCGGGTTCATCCTGATCGACTGGCTCATGGACCGCTTCCAGGACTTTGGAGCGGGACAGGATGTCCAGTTCTTCGGCGCGGTCACAACATTCCTGCGAGTGTTTCTCTACTTCGTCGTCGTCATCCTTGCGCTTCAGCAGCTCCTGCTCGACCTCTCGATCATCTATGTCTTCGTCGTCCCGCTCGCCTGGGGCGTTGCGCTCGGGATCGGTGCGGCGATAGCCATCATCGTCGGGTTCGGCCTCCGGGACCGGGCGCCGGAGATGATGAACCAGTTGATGGGCAGGATGAAGAAGGAGTAACCCTTTTTTTCGGTCGGCGGGATTTCCAGGCCCGGGGTTTCCGGAGTAAAACCCGGGCCGGCCCGCAAAGGAAGTCAAAGCCCGCCGAATTTCTGTACGTGCTCCCGGGCCCGGCGGCGCCGGTCTCTCTCACCGGGAGAGGCGGCCGTCCGGCCGTAGTGCCGTCGATCCTCTCCCACCGGGCAGACCCCGATGCAGATGCCGCAGGGGGAGACGTGGCGCCGGGCGAGCCGGGCGCTGTTGTCGGTGCAGGCCGCTTTATCGGTGAGGCCTTCGGGATAGTCCCGCTCATCGAGCGCGCCCGCCGGGCAGGCGCGGACACACCGCATGCACCGGGTGCAGAGGTCCTCCGGGAAGAGGGGATCGGCCGGAAGGACCGCGGCGGTAAGGACCGACCCGAACCGGACCCGGGGACCGTACTCCGGCGTCAGGAGGGTGTTGTTCACGCCGAAGGTCCCGAGCCCCGCGAGGAGAGCCGCATGGCGGTGCGAGAAGAAGGCGACCGGGTTCTTCTGGAGCACCTCAATGCTCTCGTAGCCGTCCCGGGGGACGAAGACCGAGGGATGGCCCTCGTCATTGAGGAAGGACGCGAGCCGGTAGGTGTACTGGTCGAGGAGGGTGTTGACGGTCTTATACAGTTCGTGGTAGTAGTTCGAGGGGGAGGTCTCGAGCACCGGGAGGTGGACGGGAAGACCGATGACGATCACCGACCGCGCTTCCGGGAAGATCGACTGCGGGTAGAACTCCTCCGGCATCCAGGGCAAAAAAGGCGGGCTCTCCCACCGGTCCGTGCTCGCGACCCCGACGAGCGGGATCTCCATCCTCCGGCACCGGCGAAGGACGGCTGCCTTCAGGTCGTCGTTCATCATAACGGATCTTTCTAGGTGCGACCAGAAAAAAGTTCGGGGGTATACCGGAGAGTCCTCGCCCGTCTTACCTGATGTCCAGGCGCATGAAGCGTGAATACGCAAGTCCGAAGAAGACCGCGGGGAACGCGATCAGAGCAAGGACATTCATGCCCACCCCGGCAACCCCGGATGCCGGGTCCACCGAGCCCGCATCGCCGATCAGGACGCTGCCGCCGCCGTTCTGCATTACGGTGGTCACGGTCATACTCGCGGAGACCCGGCCGAAGATGCCGAGGATCGCCTCGTAGTTCAGCGAAGGAGAAAGGAGGCTCAGGAGATCGTTCACGGCGCCCCGCCGCTCCTCGTACTCGCGGCGGGCCTCCCGAAACTGCTGCCACTCCGCGCTCTCCGTATCGATGGCGCGGACCGCCACCTCCATTTTCTCATCTCCGGTAGATTGTATATCGGGGAGGTAGGCCGACGTGGGTAACTCCGGGGGTTCGCCGATAACGGTCTCCATCACCGCATCGTTCGTGGCAACCGGCACAAGCATCGTGAAGGCGACAAAGACGATGAGGCTGTAGATCAGTGCGGTCCCGCTGTTTTTGGCGACGGTCGACATCAGGAGGGCGACACTGAAGTAGGTCAGGATCATGAGGGCCGTAACCGCTCCGAAGACCAGAATGAGCGAAAATTCCGTTGGATCCGGGACGATCCCGAAGATAAGGAGAGCAGCGAAGGCGACCGCAAGCACGGCGCCGAGCGGAAGGAGAAGGGCGGCGGCGCTCCCGAGAGCCTTTCCGTTGATCACCTCGTCCCGGTAGATCGGATGCGAGAGAAGCTGCTTCAACGATTTACTCTCTTTCTCCTTCGTGATCAGGTCGAAACCGAGGGCAATGCCCAGGATGGCGCCGAGAACACTCATCTGGGCCCCGATGGAGACGAAGATCGAGAGTATCGAGGGCCTCTCCGACATGAAGCCCGGCCCCTCTTCAGATCCGGCCACGCTCAGTCTCTCATTGTACTCGTCCAGGTCCTCCCGATAATCGCTGAGGCCCCCGATAAGCCCGACCGTGCAGATGAGGACCAGGATCCCGGCGATCAGGAGGAAATTTTTACTGCAGAGATGATCGGTGAACTCCTTTGCGGCGATCGGGATCAGCCCGCAGGATTTCATGCTTTACACCTCCCGGTAGTAGGGGAGAACGACGCTTTCAAGCGACGGCTGCCTTTCAGCAAGCCGCAGAAGCCGGACCCCGCGGCCGACGAGGAATGCGGCTATCTCGTCCCCGAGGTCTCGTTCCGCCACAACAAGCGCTTCTCTCCGGGGCGCATCGTAGGATACGCACAGGACCCCGGGAACGGCCAGGTCGGGCATGGGGTCCCGGGTCTCCACGCAGAGCGTGACCGTCCCTCCCTCCTGCTTCTGCAGGAGGTCTCCGGGAGTGCCCATGGCGACGAGCCTCCCCCGGGCAAGGACCCCGACGGAGGTGCAGATCTGGTCTACTTCGGGGAGGATGTGAGAGGAGATGAGGATAGTCCTGCCATCCGCCGCAGCATCGCGGAGGATACGCCTGAAGTCGGCGACGCCGGGCGGATCAAGGTTGGCCGTCGGCTCGTCCAGGACGAGGACGGCCGGATCGTTCAGCAGGGCCCCGGCAAGCCCGAGCCTCTGCCGCATCCCCTTTGAGAACGCCCCGACCTGCTGCGTCGCCCCGTCGAGGCCGACAAGCGCGAGCAGTTCCTCTATCCGCTGTTTTCGCTCTGCAGGCTTCATTCCGTAGAGCTGCGCGAAGAAATCGAGGTTTCGGGCGGCCGTGAGATCGGCGTAGAACCCGACATCCTCGGGCATGTAGCCGATCCGGTGCTTCACCCGGATCGGCTCGGTTACGATGTCTTCCCCGTCGATGAGGCATCTCCCGCCGGTCGGCTCGATCAGCCCGACCAGCATGAGGATCGTGGTGCTCTTTCCCGCTCCGTTCGGCCCGATCAGGCCGAAGATCTCACCCTGCGGGACCTGGAAGGTCAGGTCGTCGACGACACGACGACCGCTGTATTCTTTCATCAGATGTTCAAACCGGATCATATCCGTCTCCTCGGTTGCACTTTGCGGCCGGACGTTCGGACATCCGCATATCGGTCGAAGCACCCGGCACTACGGTGTTCAACGGCGAGGAGAATAGGGATTGTCGCACAATCTTCTACCGTTTCCGGGACACGTTGAGGATTGTGCGAATAGAATCATATTGTCGACCGATTTTACGGCCGCCGGGCGCATGTGTAGAGGATCATGCCAGAGATCTTATCATTGCAAGCATTCCACTAATACGTATGGACCTGCGCGTGCTCCCGCTGCTCTGCGTGCTGGCCTGTCTTGCCGCGCCCATCTTTGCGTACACCCTCCCGGACGAACCGGTCCGGTCGTTCGGGTTCGTCGGGTATATCGTGCCGGCGACGTACCCAGAAGCCGGCGCCGTCTCCATCATGGAGGCGGAGGAGAGTGCCGTAACGATCCGTCTCGAAGACATCGGGGCAGAGGTCCCGGAGGACGAAGCCAGCGGGGACGTTCTCCAGACCATTTCTCCGGCGTATTATACACTCAGCGGCAAGATCCAGAGCGTGAATTTCCTCCAGACGTTTCCGTCGGTGGAGGTGGTGGTTCTGGAGAAACCTGCAAATTTCTTTATCGTCAGGAAGGTGGAGGAACCGACCGGTTTGACGAAGACCTACAGCGGCCGTTCCGGGGAAGACCACGGCAAGCATACCCTTGCCCCCGATGAGAAGCGCTACTTCTCGACGCCGGTTCGGGAAGGGGTTACGCACCACTGGATCGATATCCGCTGGGACGCGTCGGCCGGGGACCTCATGCTGTACGTCTATCCTCCGGACGGCTGTCTCGGCCCGTATACCGACAGCGATGACGGAGAAAGCGACGGGCGGATCTTCCTCGATGTCTCCTCGTCCGAAGGGCTGACACCGGGAGCCTGGTACTACGAGATCGCCTGCGCCCGGGGAAACGGAACGATCGAGTTCTCATTTGAGACGTATACGTAAAGGACGCGAAGAAGATTATGCAGGGAATCAAAGTTCTTGTTTTCAGCATGATCCTGCTCCTGCTCATCGCATCTCCCGCCGGGGCAAAGACGTATGAGGCGGCCGGCGGCTACGAAAACCCTCCGCCGGAAGGAGCGGAGATGGCCGAACCGGTGGAGGTGGAGTTCTGGGAACTTCCCGTCTGGCTCATCCTCATGCAGATCGCCTGCATGCCTCTCGAACTCCTCGCGTCGCTCAAGATCTGGGGATACCTCGGGTACTGCCGGGTGAAACGCGAGGACCTGCTCGACAACGCTCTCCGCGACCGGATCTTCTCCTGCATCCGGGATCATCCGGGGATACACCTGCACGCCATCGCCCGGGAGACGGGGATACGCCTGGGTACGCTCCGCTACCACCTGAGCGTCCTCCAGAGAAGCCATATGATCGTATTCGTGGAATCGGAGGGCATGACCTGCTTCTTCAAAAACGACGGCACCTACTCCGGGCTGCAGCAGCGGCTGCTGGTTCACCTGCACCGGGAGGTGCCGCACGAGATCCTGAGATTGCTGCTCAGCCGCCCGTCGCAAACCCGAAACGAACTGGCCGGGAGCCTGGGAGTGGCGGGGCCGACGGTCACGTGGCACATGAAGCGCCTTATGCGCGACCGTCTCGTCTCCTCCGAAAAAGACGGGAGATGCGTCCGATATCGCATCCCCTGTGAAATTGCGCCTGAAGTTGGAAAATGGCTGAGTTGAAGGCCGGGAAGACGGAGGTGTTCTATCGCCCGGGGGCCTCCCCCTGCACCCATCGTTCGCCCTCCCGGTAAAACTCCTTCTTCCAGATAGGGACGGTCTGCTTGAGCCGGTCGATGATATACTCGCTGGCAGCGAACGCCTCTTTCCGGTGCCCGGCTCCGACGATGACGAGGAGAATGGTCTCGCCGACCAAAAGAGAGCCCACGCGGTGGACGATATCCACCGACTCGATTGCATAATCCCGCATCGCCGTATCGCGGATCGCCTCCAGTTCACGGACCGCGACGTCCTCATAGGCTTCCAGCTCCATCCGCTCAACCCCGCCGTCGTCCCTGACGACGCCGCAGAAAGTGACCAGGGCTCCCATGCCCGGCCTCTTCGCCGCCTCAATCATCGCGCCTGTGTCGATGACGTCCCGGGTAATACTTATCATACGTTATGCCTCCTATCCGCCCGCCACCGGCGGGAAGATGGCGACCTCATCTCCGTCCGCAAGGACAAGCGTATCGAGGTCGTCTCTCTTCACCCGTATTCCGTTTTGCATCAGAACCACGTGCGTCCGGAGCGCTCCGGCCTCATCGAACATGAGCCCTTCTTCGCCTCCGGCACGGTCCCGGAGCGCGGCGAGAAGCGCTGTCATCGCCGATCCCTCGGGGAGTTCCACGACCGGATCGCTCCCGAGAGCCTCACGGAACCGGGCGAATGCCTTCACCTGTACCTTCATAATCACACCCCACGCCGCAGGCGGGACAGTCCGGCCGCCGCTCTACGGCATACGTCTCAAGCGTCGTCGCGAGGCCGTCCCAGACGAGGAGCCGGTTCGTAAGAAGGTCCTCCCTGCCGAGGAGATACTTGATCGCCTCGTTTGCCTGGATCGTGCCGATAACCCCCGGCGTCACCCCGACGACCGGGAAGACCTCGGCAGGCGGAGCCTCCGGGAAGATGCACTCGAGGCAGGCCGTCCGGCCCGGAATGATGGTCGTCGCCTGCCCGTCGAACCCCCGGACGGCGCCGTGCAGCAGGGGAACGCCCGACCGGAGCGCCTGCCGGTTCAGGAGGTAGCGGGTCGGAAAATTGTCCATCGCGTCCACGATCAGGTCGGCGGCGCCCACGAGGTCCCGGACGTTCGCCTCATCAATGGTCGCCGCAAAGGCCTTGATGCGGATATCCGGGTTTGCTGCCCTGAGTTTTGCTTCGGCGGACCGGGCCTTCAGTTCGCCGATGTCGCTCTCCCGGTGGAGGACCTGCCGGTTCAGGTTGGTCCGGTCCACGGTGTCCCGGTCCGCGATGCGGATCTCCCCGACACCGGCGACGGCGAGGTAGAGGGCGATCGGGCAGCCGAGACCCCCCGCACCGGCGATGAAGACCTTCGCCTTCTTCAGCCGCTCCTGCCCCTCATCGCCGAAGAGGAGGATCTGCCGGGCGTAGCGCTCACGTTCCCGCTCAAGGAGCATGCTGCGATCCGTCCCCCATCGGCGGCATCCCGTGCCGTGTCCGGTAGTCGTCGATCGCCTTATGGATTCCCTCTTCGGCGAGGACCGAACAGTGGAGTTTCTGGGGAGGCAGCCCCTCCAGCGCTTCGGCAACCGCCCGGTTGGTGACCGACCATGCCTCGTCGAGGGTCTTGCCCTTGATGAGTTCGGTGACCATCGAACTCGATGCAATGGCGGCGGCGCACCCGAAGGTCTTGAACTTTGCATCCACGATCCGATCCCCTTCTATCCGGAGGGTGATCCGCATGATGTCGCCGCAGACCGGGTTTCCGACCTCGCCGACGCCGTCCGCATCCGGGATCTCCCCCATGTTCCGGGGGTTCGTGAAATGGTCCATGACTTGTTTGCTGTACATCGCAATCACTCGTTTCGTTTGGGGGTGAGCGGCGACATCTGTCTGAGGCGCTCGATCACCCCGGGAAGGACCGAGAGGACGTAATCGACGTCGTCCTCCGTGTTCCGGGAGCCGAGGGTGAGCCGGAGCGAGCCGTGCGCCTGCTCGGGGGGGAGGCCGCAGGCCGTGAGGACGTGCGAGGGCTCAAGCGACGCCGAGGTGCAGGCGCTCCCCGTCGAGGCGGCAACACCGAGCGCGTCGAGCGAGAGCAGGATCGACTCGCCCTCCACGTAGCGGAACGCGACGTTCACGTTGTTCGGGAGTCTCTCGACCGGGTGGCCGTTTAACCGGGTGTCCGGGATCGTATCCAGGAGCCCCCGGATCAGCCGGTCCCGCATTGCGCGAAGTCGAGCGGCGTGCCCCTCAATATCTGCGGTCGCAAGTTCGATTGCCCGCCCGAGCCCGACGATCCCGGGGACGTTCTCGGTCCCGGCCCGGTGGCCGCGTTCCTGCGCGCCGCCGTCCATGAACGTCCCGATCCGGGTTTTCTTCCGGATATAGAGCGCTCCCGTTCCCTTCGGGCCGCCGAACTTGTGCGCCGAGAGAGAGAGGAGGTCGGCCCCTGTAGCCTCCACATTCACCGGAAGGGCGCCGATCGCCTGGACGGCGTCGGTGTGGAACGGGACCCTGTGGTCGTGCGCGATCTCCGCTATCGCCCGGA
>ENA-UOOR01000967-UOOR01000967.1-fermentation-metagenome-genome-assembly--contig:-NODE-967-length-36560-cov-548.604191_pt1 | contig 36560 bp, 51 predicted proteins | sample MGYA00245780_ERZ724029 | MGnify/ENA primary metagenome ERZ724029 (study PRJEB28704, sample SAMN03018315) | fermentation metagenome | biome: anthropogenic terrestrial biome; feature: soil... | reverse complement strand
CTATCAACTCCATCATCTTGTTCATTGCGTCAGTTGATGAATCCACAACGTCAGCCTTTGAACCAGCCTTGTCTTCCTTAATCTTGAATAGCCATGATACCCCTCCACCCGTGAGCAGTCCGGCCAGTGCCGAAATAATTATTTCCCCCCCCATTATTTGTCGCTTATGTCAAATTTAATATTTCTGCCTTTCAGCAGCCTTTCAATCTCGCTCATATCGTCCGTTTCAATGTAATAGATGTTCGATCTCGTTTGCGAAAGCACCTTGTGCAAATATTCGCTCGAATCGAATAAGTCCTGAAACCTTGCCAAACTCCCGAATCTAATGTATAACTTCATAATATCGTTATAATTATCAATATATCAACTCATTAACCGCCACCTGAACGAATGCTTTAAAATACTTCTCGGTGTACTCCTTGATAATAGCTTTGTTCTCCTCTGTTAGCTCGACCACGGGATTTTTGTACAACTCGATAGAGAATGAATGTTCCTCGATGCTCTGCGTGTTTGCAAAGATCACCTGCGCCAGCTCCTTCGCTACATCGATGGTTGCCTCCTTGCCGTCGATGCCGTGGATTGTAACTTTCGAAAGATCAATTGTTTTCATATTTTTTTTATAATTATATGTTTAATAATGATTTTACCTGACTGTAATATTTTTTCTCTGCTCCTATCGCTTCATTTTCGAAAGGTCTTTTATTGTGCGCTGTTAAATTTGTATATTCAATACCATTAAAAATAGCCTTCGTATGTTCATAATTAAACTTTAATCTCCCTTCCATCATCTGCTTTATGTGCCACATTTCGTGTATAATAAGGCGTATAACAAATTTATCAATTTTATCCGATTTTAGAAATTTTTCGTTAATAAATATGATATATTCGCACCCTTGCTTGACCGCATAAGCGTTCTCATCAAAATTATTAAATCTCAATGGCATAATGTGCACTACATTTTTAATTCCATAGACGTGTGCAACTGTATTTACCAATCGCTTTAAATTTGGTATCTGATACCCTATATTGATATTAGGAATTATATTTACTATTTCAATCATATCTTATTAATATGTTTTAAACTACATATCCACACTCTCCTCTACTTGTATATAAGTAGTTGCTACACCTGTAGCTTGCCCAGCTAACCAATATATTCTACCTGCCACTCTTGTATGAGTGAAAGATAGCGAAGAGAGAACTGTGGTTGCTTGCCCTGCAACTGTCAAATTGCCGTGATTGTTTTGAGCTAATATAGTTCCATCCTCTGGTAACTGTGAACCAGTTGTATATATTAAGAACGATTGTATATTGTTTATATTTGCGGAAGTTGAGCCGCCATTTGAAACATAAAGCTCATAGTTTACTATAGTATTTGCCTGATTCCAAGTACCTACTGGCTCTACTCCATACAACGTACCTGCTGCATTTATTATAACGTCTGAATGTGGCATATCCAAAGGTATGAAAAATCCCGTACCAATGTTACCATTTACTTCAATTATTATTGAAGATAAGAAAAAAGCTGCTTTCCATATACCAGTATAAGCTGCCATCTCTTCCAAAACAATAGTTAAATCATTTGAACCTATTGTATTTTCAGATGTTGCTAGTACATAAGTATTATCCGCTTTATATAACAACAACCCTAAATAACAATCAGTCACTGGCGTACCATTATAAACAAAATCTTGTAAGGTTATATTATAATTATTTGGATAAGATACTATTTCATCTAAATCTATCTGTATACCTCCTTCTGTGTTTAGATATACAACATATGAACTTAAAGCACCAATAGGCTGTACAGCTTCGTGGTTGTAATTTCTAAAATCACCTAATCTAAACCCTTCATTATAATTTGACCCACGAGGTCTTAAATAAGCCCAATTGGTAATAGAATTCTTTAGATCATAAAGAAAAGTTCCTGCTGTGGTTATTGCACCTATTGATGTATAGACAGATATATTTAAACCAAAATTTAAAGTAGTTAAATCCTCTACAATCAAGCCTGCTGTTTTATTTGACCTCACTGGCTTCCACTTGCTCCACTTGTTAATATTTGGGTGAGTACATAAAGTACCAACATCTCTACTTCCTGAACCCAGTGTTGTGCCAACTAAGCTTGTACTTATATTTGAATTTGGTAATGCCATAATTACGCCTCCTCTTCTTTAATTTTATAACAACTAACTTCCCCATCAGCCTGCAAATAGCCCTTAACAACCAAATTACCTTTAACGGTAACGTCTCCCTCTATCACTCCTTCGAGTGCGACCTGCTTTTCAACAACTTTCTCTTTAACAATAATCTTTTCGACCGTTAAATTTACGTTAAAAATCTTTGCCAACCAAATAATTAATTTTTTCATAGCTTTATAGTTATATTTTTTTAAATTTTATGCAAACGCTGTTATCTCTTCTGTTGCAATTATACTCCCCGTGCTTGTAAATCGCATCTTTAATACATTATTATGCTTCATCTGCAACTCGCTCCCCACTTGCTCCATTGACCAGCCAGCGGCGTTGAAAATTACTTTTGGAGATGCAACTGAAATAGTCGCCTGTATCGTGGTTGCTCCGCTTAATGCCCCTGTCATTGCCAAGGTTGTTACTCCTGTCATCGCTCCACTCACATTTGCGTCTCCTTTAAATGATTGTCCCCAAATTGTTCGTGCTGTTTGCAACTTGGTAGCGGTTGCAGCGTTACCATTCAATGCTCCGATGAAAGTAGGTGCTGTAACGCTAGCTGTAAATGTTTTTGCTCCTGTAATCGTCTGGGCCGTATTCAATGTCACAGCATCAGTTATCCCATATCCTCCCAAAGTTGTAGGCTTGCTTGATAAGTTAGCAAATGGAATAGCTATGTTTGCTGTGCCGTCAAAGCTAACGCCCGCTATTGTTCGTGCTGTTTGGAGCTTCGTGGCTGATGAAGCATTACCTGTCAAGCTCCCTGTAAAACCTATATTACTTTTTACTCCATCTACTGTATCAAATTCAACTGTTGTTCCTGTTGGTGCTGTTACTAATGTGGGTGTTTGAAATTTACCTGTACCAGACCCAGAAATGTATATTCTATTACTGCTATTTAAACTGTAATATATATCAACTGCCAGAACCCCGCCATTAACATAATCCACCCTTATTTTTGGAATCCCACGAACATTAGCTATGCCCGACAACTGGGTAATCGATATAGCACCGTTATAGGCTACATTTATTGAAAATGTGTAACTTTCGTTGCTGTTAATCGCGTAAAGTCTATCTACATTTAAAATAACGCTTGGGCCCGAAATATTGCTGGCGTTGCCTACAAAAACCCTATACCATCCAGCTTCGGATATAGCAGTATTTAGAGTCCTAAGATATTCCACCCCGCTCGGGGTTATAATACTTCCCTCAAATGTTGGTGCTATGACGTTCCCTGTTAAAGTTCCACCTGTAAGCGGTAGGTAGTTACTCAATGATGAATTTAATGCATATCCTGCCGATGCGTGATTTCCCCACCCATAAGCGGTTTGACCGTTAATTATTCTGCTATCATTCCCTTGTGCCACTGTTCCAGAAGCTGTTCCGAAATTCTTGTTAAAAGCTGTATTCTTCGTGAATACAGGCTCGTAAACTCCTGCGTGCAAGTGATTATCCAGACTGAATGTTGCCCCCTTGGTTGCGGTGATAACCGTTCCTGCCTTACTTATCGATGTTATCGCATTGCCTGTGCCTGTTGTGTTGACAGTCAAGGCCGATCCGCCCTCAAGATTGCCAACTCTTGTGTTAAGTTCGTTCCCAAGTAAAGCACTCAAAACCCATCCGGACTTGGTGCTGTCATAGTCTGCCCAAGCATCCAGGCGGTCGTAACTTCCTCCACCGCCTCCTGAACCTATTCCATATGCCGATACCTCGCCTGTTGAATAGAAGCTGTACTTTGCCTTGATGGCGAAAACTCCGGTACTCACTTCCACTTTCTCAAACAGATCATCAAAAACAGACTTATTCAGCTTGCCATCCAGCGCCGTGTCTACCTCTGTCTTAGTATAGGCATTCGTTATTCCGTACCCAGCTAGTGTAGTGGGCTTGCTTGATAAGTTAGCGAACGGTATTGCTATGTTCGCTGTGCCGTCGAAACTGACGCCCGCTATCGTTCGTGCTGTAGCTAATGTAGTAGCTGTTGCAGCATTACCTGTAATATCATTAGCTATTGGTTTGTAAGGAACAATCGTGAGATTATCAGTGGGGACTATAGTTGGAGAAGCAACTGTGTTTACCTGATAAGACCATCCCTCTGAATAATTTCTTGATTGAACCCCAGAACTACCACCCCAAACATCGATATAATTTACTGTAAACTGAGGGTAGTATATGCTTTGAATTAAAGCAATCCCAACATATCTTGTTGTTCCATCAAGATATGTAAACATCTTTATTGTTGGTTTCCAAGGACAAGTACTCGTACAACCGGGGTTTGCAAAAGATGAATTGTAAATATAAAATGCAACTCTTAAGTCAATCGGAGAAGCGGCTCCATAAACATAGCCCTCCAAGTGAATTAACGGCATCTGTGATGAGGAAATAAATGGTATCTTCGTTTTTATAAGTATTTCATATACGGTTGTGTGGGAACTTACATTGACAACATCTCTATAGTAAGAACCCAAACCTACTCCTTTTTTGAAATACGCTGAGTCTATTCCATCCAACAAGTCAGCATTAAGGTTTGTCACGAGGTTGGTATTAGCCATTGTTCCGCCTGTTAGCGGTAGATATAACCCTGAATGATTACCCCAACCAAACGCTGTTTGACCGTTAATTATTCTGCTATCATTGCCTTCTGCTACTGTACCCGATGTTGTGCCTGTTGGAATCCTTGCAATAGAAAATGTACCTGATGTTATATCACCTGCTGAATGCGTATGCGCTGATGGAGCAAACGTTGATGGCTTGCCAGTGATCTCGCTCCAGCCGTGAGAGTGAGCCGATGGTGTAAACGTTGATGGCTTATCAGTTATATCTGCCCATAAATGTTTGTGAGTGTTTTGCGCTAATGAATATGTTACCCCCTCAACGGTTAATTGCCTATAACCATTTGTAAGCGTACCCCACTCAACTGTTGAACCTCCTCCACCACCGCCACTATTCTCTAAATTTGTAACCCTTGTATTAAGGTCGTTACCTAAAAACGCCGATAGCACCCATTCCGCTTTTGAACTGTCATAGCTTGCCCATGTGTCTAATCGTTCATAATCAGAGCCTCCACTACCTCCGCCCTCGCCAACACCATAAGCCGATAATTCCAACTTAGAGTAAGCATTCATTTCTGTAAAGATTGTGTTCGGATTGACAGGGTCCTTTTTCCAAAAACTTAATATTTCAAGTTGTTCTGGCGTCAAGCCTCCACCTGATCCGCCACCACCAGAACCAGCCGACACGCCCCCGATACTTTGCACGCCTTTTTCTCCGTCGCCGAAATAGGAGTAGATAAAATCACGTCTTAAAATTGCACCGTCATAAATAATCTGCTCAATATCAAGATTAACTTTTGCGTTGAAAAAATCCACCTCTGCCGTTACAATAGAGTATCTTTTGCCGTCGCAATCTCTGAAAATTGCCAAAGGATCGAAATTAACAACTTCAATTTCTGCCGTCAATAGATCGTGTGCAACGCTGAACATTCGAGCTTTTTGTCTTGAAATGTGCTGGAGTAATGGTAATTCTTCTGTATCGGTCGGGGTTGTCCAATTGTTGGTTAATACGCCAGAGTTATTAAAAAGAGATGAAGTATCATCTTTTGGGTAATCGTAAAAATAACCGTTCAACCCATTCGTTAAATAATCTCCGAAAATTGAGGTTTCTAAATCATGCGTTTTAGTGAAGTTAGAGCCTTGCTCTGATTTGTAGATTGTACCCTTTGGATTATCTTTGCTTCCACTCTTGATAGTTAACCCGACCGAATTTATTAAAACTGTTCGCCCGCCACCACCGCCATAAATCCTAATCTTAAGACTATAAAGGGATAGATCATCTTCAACCTCTAACGCCCCAGATACAGCCATTCCCTTTGACAGAGCCTTGTAAATTGTAGGGCTTATTGCTTCGCCCATATCGAATTGACTTATAAAAACTGGGGGATTAATTGATGGATAATCTATGAATTTGCCCGAATAATCTAAAGTTTTTGTTTTAGTTCCATTTGTCGCAATTATCGCAACCCTTAAATAGGCCGGTGGAAATGATCCAATTGATGAAACAGCTGGCCCAATTGCATTAATGTCTAATGAAACGGTGACCGAACCTGAACCGCTGTAAAAGATAGGTATTGCATTTGATTCCAAATAAATTGGATTTTCATTTCTCAAATACTCATTAAAGTTGACTAAATATTTCTTCTCCGTAACCGCCCCATAGACTGGTTTATATTCTGCCTGCCCTGTGCTTCCAGTTGTGAACGTGTCTACTTTTCTATTGTCTATTGAAGCAACAAAACCACCGACCGAGTTCCACCCTGTCAAGTCCTGTAAAAAATCATAGTTTTCCGGGTGGATTCGCCCTCCACCAAATTCCTGATAAACACCAACGCTCGAACCGACTGGCACAATTGTTCTGCGCCCACCTACCGTTATTTCTGAAAAATCATGAATGACCTCACTCCAATTTGTTGAGGTCGTGGCTGTGTTATACAGTTCTCCGCTTCCGATTTCATGCTGATATTTATTAACGATATACCATTCTCCGTTTCTCTGTGTCAAAAATGAGTTGCTGGCCGTTAAAATACTACTTAAAACATCATAGCATGAAATGCTTCTCCCTTTTGTGTCTGATAGCCTTTGCGTTAATATTTTAGAGTTAAAGAAATCATTTACACCTGTGCCATTATTGAAGTCTGCCATTGTCCTAAGAGGAAGTGTCAACCCTGTTTTGTTCAAACATAAAATCGCTAACTCTCTCAGACTTATCATTGACGGCAAATCAGACAAAGTAACATTTTTAAGCGTCCCTATTCTATCACTTGCCGTCATCGTAATTACAGGATTGTTTCTTACCTCGATTGAAAAAAAATCAGGAATAATAAAGCCTTGCCAGCTTACAACATTATTGATGTAATGCGTTACAGACAATTCCGTTTCATTTGAGGTCTTAAGATTGTCTATATTGAAATCTGTCGTTTCGTAAATCTCAATATCGGCACTTGATGATAAAAACATACCCGATTTATCGCCCTTATCATTATTATATGATAAAATAAACGGTCGCTCTGTGCCCTCAACATCAATAACAGGAGTTGCCAAACCTTTCTGAATGTCAACCCTTGCCTCTACACCGTCTTTATTGCAATATCTTAATCTGTATATCATATTAATTATTTTACGCCATCCCTACAACCTGTTTCGTCTTTGCTCTGCAGTGTTCAATACTCCAACTAATTCATTTGTGCCTATTTTGAATTCCACTTTGAAATCATCCTGATATTGCCCTCTGTATTCAGATGGCGCATAACCTGGTCCTGTATTTCTTAGTGATGGTGCGGAGGAATAGCCTGCTCCACCACCTCCCATGCTACTTGCTAATTTTCTTGAGCCAGCCGAGAATAGTGAGCCTAATGCTATTAATGCTACACCAGCAGCAATCGCTAATGCAGGGTTGAGCGATTGAAACGCTTTTTGGATTGCTTCAAGACCTATCCCTACATCTAACGCCATCTTACCTAAATCAACCAATATGCCCCCCAGTGTCCCCAACAATGATGCTCCTAATGCACCCATTACATTATCGCCCTCCATTATTGCAGTTGACACTGCACCAAAAGCATCTGTCAATGTTGATGTTATCATGTCAGATAAGTCAATAGATATAACTTTTATCCCTTCTGATAAATCACCCATTGCGCTTTTTACTGATTCGTACATTTTTGATTTTAATGTGGCTGAATCAATATTAGGTTCAACAACTGGATTAAGAATTAACTCGCTCCCGCTCTGAGTGAATAGTTCATTGAAGAGTGAATATGTTTCTTTTTGAGGGATAACCAACCTCATAGCCTTCAAGTTTTCAACAACCTTTTCTTGTGACTTGGCTAAATCATCAATTGATTTTGTAGTATCATCAGTAACAACAGCTGTTTTCTTGATTTCATCATTTACAGTTGAAATGTCGTCAACAATCTTTTTCGTTGATGGCTTTATTTTTTCTGACCAATCCGCAAATGTTTCGGCTAAACTATTAAGCTTTAAAAACGAGAAGAACTTCGACAAAGCAGCTGTCATTGAAGATAGCGAATTGAATACTATATTTTTAAGTCCGTCAAAAACATTTTTCCCTAATGTCTTTACGCTTTCCAACGCTCCATGAAAATCGCCTTTTAGTAAGCTTATAAGTGTATTGAAAACACCGCCTACAATATCAACTGCAACAGTTATAGTTGTAATTATTGAATCAAATGTATTTCCCCATATTTTTTTAACAGTGTCGCCAATTGCATTCCAAATCGTGATTATCGTGTTTTTTATTTCAGAAAAAACATCTGAAACAACATTTTTTACTGAAAGGAATAAATTCTTCAGGCTATCAAACAGTTCTGAACCTCCGCCAGTTGTGAAGTATTCTTTTATCGAATCCCAATTACTTATTATTAATGCTGTAGCTCCAGCAATTGCAGCGACTACTAATCCTACGGGTCCAGTCAATGCTACCAATGCTGCTTTTATTAACGGTAAGGCTTTGAGTATATTGCCTATTACAACCAAAAGCGGCCCAGCCACCGCCGTAACTCCAGCAACACCGACAATCAAGGATTGCATCTCTGGTGATAGAGCTCTTAAGCTGCCTACAAAGTCGGATAATTTGCTGATCATTGGTGTAATGATAGGTAATAGAACCTCTCCTATTTCAGTTGATAGATTCGCAACTTCTGTCCTGAAAGCTCTCATGGCACCACTTGCTGTATCTGCTTCTCTACCCGCTTGTCCTTGTGCATCTGCTGTTTGATCCCAGATAAGCTGTAATGTAGCCGCTTGTCTTGCCTGAATAGACAGCTCTCCTGTTAATGAGGCTATACCCATTTCAAATGCTTTCGCTTTAACAAGCGCATCATTAATCCCTACACCATATTTTGCGATAGGAACATTTATGCCTCTTAATGATGCTGTCAGGGCGTTAATGGCTTCGGAGGTTGTACCTCCATACATTGCCGTCAAGTCACCGGCTAATTCTACTAATTTTTTAGATTGTGCACTCGCTTCCCGCTCCGTAAGATTACCAATGTTTTTTAACATTGTACCCATCAAGTTGGCATACTCTAAGGCTTCTTTTTTTGCAACTCCATACTCACTGCTTAGGCTCTTTGCCCAGTTTTGTATTTCTTCGGATGATGTCTTGAAAACTTGATCGGTAGCCCCCATAGCATCCTCAAAATCCGCAGCCATAGAAAATGCCTTTGCACCGACCCCGACTAATGCGACTGATAATATAGAGGCTCTTTTACCTATACTAACAAATGAGTTGCCAATGTTTGACAGCTTTTGAAGTGTCGTTTTTTCTAACTTATCAACGGAACTTATGGCTTTATCAATATTATTTGTAAAACCTTTTATATCCGCTTCTATCGTTGCCTTGAAACTCATATTATCAGTTATTATTAGTTACTAGTTAGTCTTATTGTTGTCGCTTCCTCTTGCTTTTTCTTCAACGCCACCGCTTCATTATACTCCCTCATCCGTTGCTCAAATATCGCTCTCATTTCATCCGATACCTTACTTTTACGCTTCTTTTTTCTTTCACTTCCAATAGGCATAAATTGCTCTATTGACTTAGGCATTTTCTTAGGGTCTAAATGGCTTCCGATTTGTGCACTAAATGCTATCAACCTTGTATGCCTTAACCTCTCTTCTTCCATCCTCCTGAATGCATACGACTTTATTTTGAACTCACAGAACGGCATATCGTAAACCTCTTCAAGCCTTAGCCCTAATTCACCACATCCGAACGCCACTACATCCCGATCCCAATCAAACTCTATTTCTTGATTTGCTTCTTCGGAGTAGTGGCTTTCAGGTTTTTTCCCTGTTCCTCTTTTGGAACATTCATATTATTGTGCTTAACATACAACTCCTGTATGTCATTAACTATTTTGCTCTTCAACCCTCCCTCTTGTTCGTCTATCCAGTCAAAGCAATCAAATACATCAAAGCCTATATCTTCATTTGCAAAATATTTTGACCTTAATTTCTCACCTTGTATGAGTCCGAAAAAGATAAGGTTTGCAAGCAATTGAATGCTACCAGCACCCTCTTTTACCACCTTCTCAATTTCACCGTTTACCCATGTTGAAAATTGGATCACTCTATCCTTACCTTTAAAATTTATCGTTGTTTGAAACATATACGTTTATTTTACTTGTATTATTGTATTATTAGATTAAAAAATACAGGTTGTTTGGTATCAGAGTACAACTCAGCAAAACTCACGTTCCAATTAAGGTGCTGCAAGCGGATCTGTCTCTGAAATATCGCCATTGATAGTGAGTGAACCTGAAAACGTTGCATCGCCCTCTCCCGGATAAGTATCATCCAAATTAGCTATAACAGCCTTAAAATACTGTGTTGTACCTCTACCGTCAAGCCTGAAATTCTGCTCCTCCATTGATTCAATAGCAGTAATCAAGTCATCATAAGATACTCCATCGGCGGGTGTGCCAACAGTCATTACTTCACCGTCAAAGTTAACTGTACGTGTAATCTTGTTAACCTTTGTCACTGTCTCACCTTGCGTGCAATAATTAACCTTCTGGATAACATCCGACACCCTGCTCATAGATGTCGATGTTAAACAAATTATCGGCTTGTAGGCTGTTCCATCGTGGAAAGATAAAATGCCTTCTGCTCCCTTTACATTTGTATTTGCCATAATTGTAATTTTTAATGTTTATATTTTAACCCCTAATTTAACCATTTTTTATGAAATTCAAAATAAATATTTTTGAGAATGCCGTTCGCTCCGTTGTTATCTCATTTACCGACCTCGATGTTACTAATTCTATTCTATCTATCCCGTCAAGTTTACTTCCGTTCCTGTCTGTTCTAAGCAAGTTAACTATTTCGTCTCCTATGTCCTCTGATAATTTTTTATTCCCTACCATCCCGAAAATAGTTACCACCTTGATAGTTAATGAAATATTAAATCGTGGATTGCAGTAAGTCTGAACGGCGTTATAAATCATTTGCTGGTCTTGCAACATGATATATGTTTGCGCTCCATTTATAACAGGTAATTCGATTGACGGATTAACCACCTCATCAAATACAGGTATCGCCACGCCGTTAAACTTATAACCGCTTAACGCTTCTATTACCTTGCCTCTTGCAAATGTTATCCTGTCCATATTATTATTTGTCAGTTACTTGCTTATCCATCAACGCCTTTAGATCAGCCTTGAATTTTTCTACGTTCTTTAAAAAGTTGTTATAAAGATAAGGCTTTCCTTGTAAAGTACCTAAACCATTTACAAAAAATTCCATCGCAATATCTTTCACCCATTGCGGGTAGGGAGCTAATATTTCCCTTGCACTTAACCCCGTTCCGAACTCGATATAAGCTGCCATATCGTTTCCTCCCTTGCCGCCCTCTCTCTTCGCTCCATCAACTGACACTTCACCTGTTAACCCTTTGTCCCTGAATGAAGAAACAACATTTATAAATCGTGTATCAACCGCGTAGCTTGCATCGAAATTCAATGCCCTTTTAGCATCCATTTCAGTATCTTTAATCGCAAATTCAACCAGTTGAACCACATCACGAAACAATTGGGTCTTGTACAAGTCCAAATTTTTAGATAACGTATTTTCAACTGTAATTTTAGGCATAGCTATATAATTATTAAAGAACTGCTTCTGTCATGTTGAATGTGTAAAATCTTGACCGCCTGACAAAGTCTACCTGAGGTGTTGATAAAATAGAATATTTCTTGCCTCTCCACTCTATAAGATTATGTTCAAAAAACTCCTTCCTTGTCTTAACCCTATAGGTAGCGGGTAAATTTAACTGTGCCTGTTCGATGTCTTTAGATGTACTCAACTGCTCAATAGATGCCCATGTTTCAAATTCAACGACATCAACAGGAATACTGCCACCGTAACCGTCAGGTTGTCCTTCTTGCGTTATTGCTTTTATTTTTTCTGTTAATCTCATCTTTATTTATTTAAAACATCGGTTGCTTATTGAAATTATGATAAGTATCTAAATTTCGCTTATCCTCCATGCTGTCAAACTTGATACCCACATTCCTGACGATTGCCTCTTTCAAAGCTTCGTTTATTTCTGCCTCTGTTCTGCCTGTCCTTGCAAGGGCTATCTCAAATTCAGCATCAATCAAGACGCCTAAATAGTCATCATGTGAAGTGTCATCCTCATCAAGGCTTAGCGTTAGCTTTGCTTTTTCGAGTAACTCGCTTTTTAGTGCTGTTTCCATCGTCAGTTATTTTATCGGTTGTTTCTTCATCCTCAATATTGGTTTGCTTCTGCTCAAGTGCCACACCCATAGCGATAAGATACTTCGCCCTGTGATAATTGGTTTTAACAATATCACCCTGTTTGCCCAGCACATGATTTTTTAGTAGTTTTATTTTCATCATTTTAATTTTTAAAACTGGTAGGGTATTTTTCAACCCTACCAATTAATTAATTATTAAGTTGAGGCTAAGTCTTCTAATGCTTTAATCCTTGCACTTAAAGCTATTGCTAATGCTTGAATGTCGGATGCTGCCTCCAGTCCGCTTTCAGCATCTGCTACTACGGCGTGATTATGGTTTCCAGCTGCCGCTTTCGTTGCGGTCGTCCCTATCTCTGGTGCAAACGTTGAGGGTTTTCCCGTTACGTCAGCCCATGCAAGATCCTGTTTAGCCCCAATGGTTGCAAGATTAGCATAAGCCTTTACACCATCGCCTTTTTTCAATATGCCTGTATCCGATTCGATTAACAGGCTGTTTGCTGGATAGATTCTTGTATCTGTAGCCCATTTGGCAGCTGTATTTTCGTATGCAGAAACATTGTATAGTAATTTTGCCATATCGTTTTAATTTTTAAAATCGGTAGGGTATATTTCAACCCTACCAATTAATTAATAAATCTACAAAGTAACCTTTACCATCGCATTAAGGTCTTTAGCAACAAATGCCACCATTTCCTCAACCCTGAATGTAACCTTGTTATACAAAACATTATCGGAGTTCTGTTCGAACATCCTTAATTCAGGTGATAACCTGTTAATGAACTCAAATTCAGGTGAACTTACAACGTAAGCAGTCCCGGCTGTCAATGTAGGGATAGGAACAACCTGAACAGTCGTTTCAATACCGTTTGCATTGAACCCTGATAGCGTATTGTTAGGCAAATCATATTCGCCTGATCCTGTAGCCTTGTTCAATTTGATGTGCTCCAGATAATCGGAAGGATTCATCAGAACATGAGTGGGATTCATGTAACTGCCCAACAGCTGACCGAATGCCGCATCAACCAACTTCTCAACCGCAATAGTTTTCGAACCGCTATAAGCAACCGCATTAGCCGCCAAATAATCAGTTATCAGTTTATTCTCCCTTGCAAAAATGCCGTACCTTGAATAAAGCAAAGTATTTGCGATGCTACCCTGCAAATATCGAACATTTAACAGCAACTCCCTGTTAACAGTTGTAATCCCTGCTATCCATTTGGGTGTAACTGTGATGTCCTTATAATTAGGTGTTACATCCGGTTTGGGTACGTCTGCACCCAATTCACCTGTTCCTCTTGCCCATTCATCAACACCCCCTGTAACTGTACCAAGTTGAGGTATAACGATGCTTCCAGAGTCTGTTGTAATATTAGGAAATATATTCCTCAAATACAGAGGTGAGTAAGGTGAATTGTATAAATCCCTTCTGACCTCAGTCGTCTGCCGTCCTAACGCCCCAGTCGCCCAATTTGCATCTGTAACCTCTTTTATGGTGAATGTTTTCTCTCCACCTCTGAACGCCTTAATCGTTTCAGCGTTATCTATAATCGCACCTGAAATTGCATCATGTATTGACATGCTCTTTTCATTTTTATCAGTTATCTGTCCCTGTTTTTTAACCTCTGCCGAAAGTTTGTTTATACTTTCGGTTAACTCTTTTTTTACCGCTTCGATGTCTTCCGACTTCGTGGCTTTTTCAAGTTGAGCAGTTAATTCAGTAACCTTATCATTTAATTCCTTAACCGATTTTTCGGCTACACCTTTAGCCGCCTCTTCGGCTGTTTTCTTCACATTTTCCAGAGCCTCCTGTTTGTCTTTTTCAAGTTGAGCTCTTTTTTCTTCTTCTGTCATAATATTAATTTTTAAATAATTCGTAAATATTAGTTATTAATTTATCCGCTGACGGCTCAACTGCTCCGAGTGTGTCCTCACGGCTCGATTCTTTGAGTGTCAAAAATTGTTCTAAACTCTTTAATATATTGTCTGAAAATTGGCTGTCATACGCTTTTGTTATCGTTTGCCAAAATCTCTCCTGTGTCAACTCAGCCTCTGCCTGAATTGACTTCACCATATCAACCATTGATAATTGGTTAGCTGGTTGCATAGTCAGGACGCTCACCTCATCAAGTTTAAATTCAGTGATGATCCGACTGTCCTGTTTATCTCTTTTCATCACCCATCCACCAATGGAAAAACCACATTCAAACCCATTTTCAAACATGAATTTAGCCTCCTGGTATGTATCTTTTCCAAGCTGTGTGTCCATGATAATCTTTGCCTCCATATAAAGACCATAAGGATCATAAGCATCAAGTTTTAACGGAACACCCACGAACTCGCTTGACTTATGGTTTTTATAAACCTTCATTGACTTGTGATTTTCCGAGACAGTTTTCGCAAAGCATCCAAGCCTCGAAATATCACCCTGCAAATCCTCTATATTGTAAACATTTGCATAGCCTGACAATATCCCGTCATTTGCGCTCTTGAATATTTCGGCTTTTTTTATTTTGTAATCTTTTTGTTCCATATCGTGTTACAATATTTTTTTCTTAATCTCTTAATCTCTTAATCTCGCATTATAATATGCTTCACTTACATATGTAACCGTGCAGCTGCAATTAACTACATTTCGTGCACTCAAATTCTCAGCGTGTGGATAATCCGCGTATTCAACGCCATAAGCATCAACTATCTGAAACTGCTCATTCTCAGGAATAGCCACTCCATCAAGTGCCACATGGTGCGCTCTTGGATCTTTCGCCCCCCTGTGCATCCATATTTTGTACATCGAGAACTCTCCGACTTCTTCTTTCCATGCCATAGCCGCTTGTCGCTGTGATTCGTTCGCCATCTGTGCTACCTCCGTGCGTGCTATCCTCATCGCCCTTTGTCTGTCAAACATCTTCATCTGGTCCACTATCTGATTGAACGGCACTCCTACATTGTTCCGTAATACTTCCTGAACCGCTTCCTTAGTAAAATTATCAATAGCGACAATTTTTTGTGCCATACGTGTATTAACAAAAACCTCCATCCACACCCTCCATGCTGTGCTAAAGAAATCAGATACACTTTTACCCGTTTTAAGCCCGTCTAAGAGATTATATTGACTGGTGCCTACTGTTAACCCATCTACTCCATAAAGGTCTCTAAAAATAGGCTCAAAACGTGAAATAAACGTGCCTGTCTCTATTAGTTCATCCCTTTGTCTCTGCAATTCCTTGTAAATTTTTGCACGATATTTCCTCTCCAAACGAAACATCCGCCTGTCAAGTGCTGTTTGATACCGTGTAAAAAATCTACTGTTTGCCATATCTTTTAATTAATAAAATCGTTGCCACCTGAATAATCGCTCAAAGGTATTTTGTTTGTATCAATAAACACCTCATCCGCATAAGGGTTGTCGATTGCATCGAAACCATCAATCGCCCTCAATTCATTCAATGTCAATTTGCCCTCAAGGCTCTTGCGTTCTTCGAGTGACATCTGTAATTCATCATACAGGCTTGTATCGTAATCAAGAACATAATTAACTTTATTCTTGCCCTCTGTCCTGAACGGCTCAACTAACCAGTTATTTAGCGCGTCCTCCTGCTTGTTCAGATAAGGAAGTATTACATCCCTTATAAATCTCGATGCACCCTCTTTTTGGTTTTGATATGTAGGATTCTTTTCAAATAAAACCGCTGGAACGCCCCATAAGTCGCATAAGTTATCTCCTGCTTTTTCAAGGGAATTTATGATGTTAAGCGCATCAGGTGACAAACCTATTTGGGTATATTGCAATGGCATGCCGCTCACTACAATCTTATTTTTATTGTCCACACCCTGTATTTTAGCCTCCACCATTTTTTGCGTCTTTTCCCTCTGCTCTGGATTCAACCAATTCTCCTTATCAGGGTGGTTCGGCGAAATAATACCTTTTGCACCCTCGTTCTGCAATGATTTCAACCACGCTTCAATGGCATAATCATCAAGCTGCAAGTATTTTAATCCAGCCAAAAGCGGTGAAAAACCCCTGAACTGTGATCCACCGATGTCAAATAAAGGACTTGCCATTTTCATGTGAAAAACATTCTTCATGTCATCACCTATCCACGTCCTTATGCGCCCATCAGGCATATTGTATTGCCACCCCACCAACTCGTCATTCTTTATTATATGATTCATCCTTGATGGTGGCACGGTGTATAATTCGAGTGCCTTGTATGAGTTCAATGCAGTCTCCCTGATATAGAACGATTCGCCCTGTACCGTGTAAAACAACCAGAACAATTCTGATAGATCCCTCCACGTCTGAACAGGGTTAGGATTTTCCAGTAATTGGAACAGGTCGCTCTCCTCCGGTGCATATTCAAGTGCTTTAGTATACAAGCGTTTTTTTACATGTTCTGTCGGTGTAGCGTTATACTTGTTGCTCCTGTATTTCCTGTATTTTTTAGCCTTGTCATCGCCATTGTCAATGTACAGTTCAAGCTGTGCAACACCTAATTTTTGAATGATCTTCTGGATTATCTTATAAACATTACCATTTTGTGTATAGCCCTTTTCAATGAAATCCTTCGCTTCCCAGCTGTATAACGTCAACGGTACATTATATAGCGAAAATGGACTATTGAGCGGTGTGCTCAACGCCTTTGTTGAATGTTTCTTAAATCCCAGTGCTTTTTTAATCATCTTCGCTATATAAATTTATTCCTGTAAATACCGTGAAAACCACCCAAAAAATAATCAATGCTACCCGGCTCACTGCCCACCAATCCGCAAAATTAAACGTCAACTGGACAAATGAAATTGAAATATATATAAGCATCAACGCTGCAAGTGATAGCGTCACAAGAGTTAATAGTTTTTTATGTTCTTTGCTCAGCTTCATATTTCTTTATCCTATTGAAAATTCAAACTTTGCCTCTTTAGGAGCAAAACACATCATAAACGCATCAGCTAAGTTTGGACTTTTAACGCCACGTTTAGCTAAATCTTTCTTGCTCTCAACCTTGAATCTGCCAGCTAAATCGTAATCCTTTCGGGGTGTGCTTAACTCCGTTAATAACGCTTCAATATGGTCGCAATCAGATGAAATGCTTATTATCTCGCTCTCATCAAACGGCAACCCTTTTGTAACTGCATTATGAGTTAATAAAACCCTGTCGGCAACCAACTTCCACATTTGAGCCTTTACATTCGCAAAATAGTCTTTGTTTTTAACGCCTAATTCGTACTCTTTATTAGGATTTACAACGGCACCGCCAGAATTAAATGCTTCTGTCCTAACTTCCTGATTAGTTATTTTATCCAATTCCTTGATGTTTGAGCCAACCCCAGCGCCAACACCTATACTGTCGTACCTTACAAGCGATTCAAATGCTACCGCTTCATTCCGAACTATCTTTGCGCTCTTAACCAGCTCATCCTCTTTTGCTTTCCACTGGTGTATTTTTGTAACCAGTATACCATGCTTGTTCACAAATGCATTCAAGTCCTCGCCACTGTCGGCAACGTCATAACCAGTGATCTTTTCACCGCTTATTTCTATTTTTAATTTTTTGTGAGCATCGATGCATGAATCAAGCCATGAGCGTTTAATTATAACATCCTCATCATCCTGTCGTGGCAAACCCTCATAAACATGTAGATATTTATCGTAATCGGTTGCTTTCATATCCTCAATAGTCTGCTTACTCACCTCCGATAAAAAAGGATTTTCATCATAGTTTATTTTCCTGACTATTGCGTTATGCGGTGGATTTTTTACAAATTTGGTATAAACAAAATCGGTCGCCAAGCGTGGATTGAATATCAACCAAATTTCTGAATGGTCCTTTCTTACGGTAGGCTCCAGTATATCCCATGTTGATTCAGATAAGTTGTGGCTTTCCTCATTCCATAAAATATCAATCCCTTCATAAGATTTTACCTCTTCGATATTTCGTGCCAACCCTAAAAAATTAAACTCTGAACCTGTCCTATCATTTATGATTTTGTTTTTTAAGATAGTATATTCCCTTGAAAAACCAAACCGTTCAATTTGGTCTGCTATCAGGGTGTAAACAGAATCCTCAATCCTGTTTTGAAACATACGGGTACACAAAAATTTAAGTTTAAATGAACTTGCTAACCTGATAGCATGAGCCGCCGCATCCCAGGAGTTGTGAGTGACTGTATTATCTTCTAAAAGGAATAAATTGTCCCCATCAACTGAAAAACCTGCATACTCACCATATCCAACATCCTCTACCTTTAACACCCCAGTTATTGTTGGGTCTCTATGCTCTGTTTTTTTAGCTTGTTTTCTTTTTATCTTAGTTGGTATCTCTGAAATATTACCTGTAATGCTTATTGAGTAGGCTGTACCCAACACCCCATTGCACTGTGTGTTTATTTTGTTAAGACTAACTCCAAAACCTAAACTATTACATATTCTTTTTATACCTAATATTATATCTTCTTTTATTTGAGTTGCTACAAAGCAATTCTTATCTTCTTGATAACTTCCATCAGCATCTAAAAAGCCTGCCAGTAGTTCTAACCTTTGTTTTTTTGATGACCTTATGTAATCAATAGGAATATGTTTTAAACTTTCAGTCTTTACCTTTCTATCCCTTTTTTGAGCTACACCTGAATCAATTAATTGTCTAAACACAGGATTCTCATTGCCTGACTTTTTCCCAAAGCTAATCGAAACAGCACCAGTGTTGCTAACTATTTTTTTATTTATATTTACATTATTCCTAATTGCAAAGTCCTCTAAGTAAACTATCACCTCCTCGTCAATAGTAGTTATTTGTGGCTCTCTGTAACAACCATCACCAATCCAAAGCCCTAAAAAATACGGTTCACATGGGAGATCTCTCTCTTTAAATTCTATGAGTCCTGACTTATAACCTCTAAAATTATTTTTCCACCTGTCTGACTTTTTTATATACTCCTCAATAGGTATATTAACCACATTTGGGTAGTCAGGGTAACGACCTCTTGGTCTTCTCCAATTACCTGACTTCATCATTTCACCTCTATCTTCAGTACATGATTCACGTTTCTTTAAACTTACTATGTGGTCTTTATTGACAGTATAGCTATCACCATTGAATTGAGATATTTTATACATCTTAGATGTTCCTGTTGTAGTTGACAATACATTTCTTTTTGTACCATCAACACCCATAACGGCATCGCCAACTTTTATGTCCTCTACATTTTTCAATGTGTAGTCAAACATGATAACCTTAGTTCCTAATGCAAGACATTTTGAACTGTCCCTCCCTCCGTATAAGATCTTAAATCTTGACGGTGTCAGCCAAAAGTCTTTTAAATTAGGATTCATTATTGCAACGTCTTTCGCCATGCTTTAATTTTAATCGTCAGTCATTAATTGTCTGCCTCATCGGAATTGTTTTTATTCCTGTTTCTATCATACCAGTCATCAAGCGTTTTTGGAGTGGATATAGTCATATTTGACAATACTTCGTTTTTCGTGGGTGCGTTGTAGCCGAGCATGTTGTTTATTGAATCAAGTGATTTTTGTTTGTCTGCCGTCTTCTCCTCATCATTGAAGGCTATCTTTTCATGTTCTTTTAAAACCCTCAATGCCGACAGTTGAGCTGTCTCCGCAAGGTTGTCTTGCATATACTTGATGCGCTCTTGGATTTCAGGTTTCTTCAAGTTTTCACCTCCGATTGAATACGCCGTTTTTTCGCTATATCCAGCATTTATTGCAGCCTTTGTAGCGTTAAGATGCAGCACATATTCATAACAAAACTTTTCCTGTTTATCCGTGAGTTTTGCCATTTCCTCCATATGCCGTTGTTCATCCGTCTTTTTCACGCGCCAAACATAATGTTTTTAAGTTAATAAACCAAATAAATACAAACTATTTTTGAATTATTTTTAGATTAGTCAACTGGCTTCTGGTTACTGATTGCTGTAATGTACTACAGTAAACGGTTTCAGCGTTTTTGCGGTATCAAGAATATTTTATTCTGGTAAAAATTATTTTCTAAAAATAAAAATAATTAGGATAACTGATTAATTTTTAGATTGTTACGAGCAAAAAGATATACCAATTATTATTTTATTTTATTTCATAAAACTATATAGAGAAAGCCCTATTGTATATATATAGTTTACTATAATATTTATATAATAATAATAATATATATAGTAATATAGTGATTATTAAGTAGTTACGAGTGTTTTTTAACTATTATTTTATTTTATACTTTATAATTAACTTTATATGAATTTCTCTTCTATTCCATGAAGCAACACTTTACAAACCTGATACAACACCATGACACACACCAAATTACCCTGACGCAAAACAAAATTAACGACCTAAAACCTTGACACTCACAACCTCGAAAAAATTATTTTTATCCGTGAAAACACCGAAAAATCGTAGTTAAAGGATATTAAAAAGTGTGCCTATTATTATAATGGAAGTTAAATTCATGTTAACTTTTGTAAAACCTGTTCTCGAAAAATGCCGTTTTTGGTTAAAATATCTTTAAAAAGTGCGAAAAAGTGGAGAAAAACAGCGAAAAAAGTGGCAAAAACGGTGAAAAAACGGGTAAAAACAGCGAAAAAACGGGTAAAATGAAGAGATAAAAACCAAAAATTCCCCTGATACTCCCTAAAAAATAAGCCGTTTTCCACTTTTTACGATGAAAAACGGCTTATAAATTTTGAAAAATTCTACTTTTCACACAAAATACCACCCAATCGTATGCTCAAATTCCTCTATATTATCAATAAACCTATGCGAGTACCCCAAAAATTTTGCCCAAAATAACTGCTCATCCGATGCAACTCCTCTGCCATCTGGTCGCTTGAATTCCACAAATAAACATTTACCGCCCTCCTGTATGAACATGTAGTCGGGTATTCCTTTGTGTTTATTCTTTTCCAGCTTCACCGCCACCAACCCTTTTTGACGTGCAATATTACAGCATTGCTGCTCTAATATCAATTCTGATTTGGTGTGTTTTTTAGTCATAATTATTCAGTCATTAACCATTTCTTCATTTCATTCAAATATCTTTCGTTCCTCAATCTCAATTCCTATCTCTTCTCCCGCCCTCTTTGCCTTCTTCATCCCCTCGCTCCATCCTAAGTCCGTATAAAACACTTGCTTTTCGGCTACTTTAAGCCAATCTAAGCCAGCTCCTATTCCTTGCTTACGTTCGTCAGGGTTAAGGTCGTTCAACACCTGTGTGTAAAGCAAATGGCTTGCAATGGGTGATTCTCCACGTCTCAACGAATCCAATAAGCATTTTCGTGCATAGGTCAGGTTGAACTCGACATCCCCTGCGTAAGGAGATTCTAACACCACTAATTTTTTTTGACGTGCAACATTACAGCACTCTTGCTCGAGGATCAACTCTGATTTTTTCATCCTCTTCCCTCCTCTGTTATATTAATTCTACTCTTACATAACGTCACTATCACGCCTATAAATCCGAGCAACAATCCCCATAAGAACCCCTTTATAAAAGGTCTATTTTTGCTCTGATAAATCATGCCTCCTGCTATTCCGCATACTACCCAAAATATTAATGCTTCCATAATCAATACATTTCATTATTCTTTAATTATTTATAATTTTTTACTCGTTCTCCGACAAAACTTCATTAATCTTATCCCTTAGTGCCAAGCTAACCTTGTCGCCATACGACAGATAATCTTTAAACCTCCTGATACCGCTCCAAACGGTTGCATGTGAGCGGTTTGACTGCCTGCCAATATCCGTCAATCTAATCCCCATGCCATACATGTAGTGCCAAATTGCCATCCTTTTAATCGGGTTCTGCCCCGCCCTGTTATCCTGCTTAAGGTCTCCGAAGCCCGCCTTTTCGCAAATCTCATCAAAAGTAGGCACTTTCGCATTAATCGTTGATGCACGTGTGTTTCTGAATCTCATAATGCCTCCCCTTTTATATTTAATTTTTTAACTAATTTATTCTCTAAATAGTACTTGCCCATAGAAGTATCAACTTGATCTTCATTTTTCCTTAGATCTGCTTTTCGCTTCTTCCCTGTTTTTGTCCTTTTTGTCATTGTAAATTATAAATTAAAACTATTTGCTACATACTCCTCAACCGCCATTTCCATATACACTTCCTCATCAATCGAAAATCCAGGGCTTAAGCATTTTGCATGTACATTTACATCTGTAAGAAACCTCCCTGTCTCCTCATAATGATACTCTTTGTCAATCCATATCTCAAACTCCACCTCTTCGCCGTTCTTATCCTCAAATATAACGGTGTAACGTCCTGATTCATCTATACTACAATCTCCTTTTAACTTCATAATATTTACTTTTTTTTAATTTTTAATAAATCAATCCCAATACCACCATCGCTAAAATATATCCTCCGCAGATAAGGCAGAGCACCATCATCGCTCTGCCTTTTTTGCCTAATCCGTTAAATAGTCTTTTCATTTTTTTTCTCTATTAAAGCGGTCATTACTTCATTAAATTTTTCGTTAAAGTCCTCCTCGGTGATTGGATCAAATGTTAACCAACTTTCCGGTACGGCTCCGTTTGAATATTCAATGGCGCTCTTAAACACATATTCAGACACCCACATAGCTACGCTTCTATTGAAGAATTTACAGTATAAACCATCATCCTTCACATAATAAGGAAAACTAATTTCCAACTCCTTGACCTCTTCTGTTTTAACTGTCACTTTGATTTTTTCTGTTTTTGCTTCCATAATTCTGTTTTTTTTGATTTTTTCTGTTTTTGCTTCCATAATTCTGTTTTTTTTGATTATTACTATTTAAATTTTTAAGCAGTTTTTTGACTTGCTTAGGTCGTGCCATGTTGAAATTATACCTCTGCTGATTCTGTAAGGTAGTCTGCAACCTGCTTTGCAATTGATTCCATACGACCGCGCTCATCAGCGTTGCAATACCCGCCACGGCCTTCGTTTACGCTGAAATTATTTAGATCGATATATAAGCTTGTCCCCCTTGACCACTTGTTGCTGCGTCCGTACTTCAGGTTGAGGTATAACCTGCTCACTTCTTCATCCTTCTTTCCCCAAGCTGCCGCGGAAAATCTGTACCAGTACTCCTGATATCCGACTGTCTGTAGTCCTTCGCTCTGTGCCAATTCGTTTGCCAACTTGATTGCTGCTTCGATTCTTTCTTGCATTGTCTTCATAACTTGTTACTTTTTTATTTGATTATTACTACTACTCTAACTGAACACTACAAAGATAATACATTATTTTGTTATACCAAAATAAAATACCAATTAATTGTGTTAAAAGATATTAAAAGAATGTACCTATTTTGTTAAATCAATGAATTCCTGCAATAATTCTTGCTTATTTTGAAGGGAAGTGTATTTTTTCACCTCAACCGTATTTTTCGCTATAAACGAGTGAATCTGTACCCCTCTCTTCTGCCCTTGCCTGATAAGCCTTGCGCATCCTTGCGACCATAGCTCGGCATCATAGGGAAGTGAACTCCACACCATCATGCGTGCACCAGAGGTATGCATGTTGAGACCATGTCCGCAACTTGATGGATGCCCTAACAGTACCTCTATATCTCTATTATTCCACTTATTGATAGCATTTTTGCCCTTAATATCAGCAAATCTTATATGCTCCTTCTTCAACTTCTCTAAAATCCATTCACGCTCCTCGATAAAAGCATAAAACAATAACACCTGTTCACCCTCCGATACAGCCCTTGCAACAAATTCAACTACCTCATCCAGCTTCGTTGAGTGCTCGCCTCGTTTCACTTCTCGTAATCCAGTCTTAACATCATCAACATACACAAAGCCATTGCATAATGTTTGAAGCTTTGCGAATTTTTGATTCTCCGTGAACGCTATCACCTCGTCATTTAAATTAACTGACAACATCGTGTTGAGCCTTAAATATTCGTTCATTTCAGGATCCGACAATTCCACCACATGAGGAATATACGATACCTCTGGTACTTCTAACCAGTCGGAGCTATCAAGGGTAAATATATGCTTCTTATACGGCTCGATAAGGTCTTTAAGTGGCGTGGTATTTTGCCACTTTTGAAATTTCAACCCAGCACCCGCCAAAACATCCCTGAAATGTGATGCCCTCCAGCGGTAAAACCCCCTGTTAATATCCTTTTGCGGTGCATTATTGCCAAAACCAACCGCCACCAATTGACCATAAATATCGATAGCACTATTCGTAATAAATGTACCCGTCAATCCGATCCTCTGCTTTGCGTTGATCTTGTAAACGGAACAGCTCCTTCCTGATGCATGGTTTTTATAAGATGTCAACTCATCCATTACCAATAAATCAAATTCCAACTTCATATCTGAAATATCACCTACATTATCTCGTGTAACGATAAGATACTTATTATTGTCATACGCTTCACGGATAATCTCTAACCGCTTCTTTTTATTATAATGCCAACAAATCACCAGCTTATCATACAAATCGTGCAAATTCCACTTGATACATTCCTGCTTCCACACATGATTAGCCACAAACTTAGGTGCAATAATGATGCACGATTTTGGTTTTGCTTCATTGATATAATGCAGTACGGAGGCTGTTTTGCCAAGCCCACAACCCACCGATAGAATGGCTCTCGGTTCTGTTTTACAAAACTCTACTATTCGCTGTTGGTAGTTATATAATTTTAGGGTGCTCATAAATTAATAGCTGTTTCAATTATTTTTACAATATCATTCAATCTTAAACACAACTCATAATATTCAAGTGTGATGCACTCCTTTATTATTTGGTGTATCTTAATTAAATTAATATCAAATACATGTTTATCAGCTACTATAACTGATTGAATGATATCGTCTTCAAAAGAATTATTATCACCGAAATAATTTTGTTTTAGACTTTTATGAGTTGTCCACTTTATTCTGTACGGTTCTAAAATATCATTTTTAAAACTATCATTGTCTAAAAATTCTGCTATAATTACACCGATATCACAGCTCAAAAAAAACTGCTCCTGTTTATATGGTATTTTCATTTTATTTATTACGTTTTTTTTATTGAATATTATTACTTTTTCTTATACTCAAAAATCATTATCTCACTCCCATCACCACCTCTCACCTCGTTAACATTACTCGAAAATCGCCTGTCAAGCGGTCGGTTGTGAGTGTAAACTTGATACATCACTATATCCTTGTCCTCCTTCTGCCAGTCACCTCTCATCTTATTGAGTAGTTCGTTTTTAGCCTGCCTTAATATCTTATCTTTGGCTGCATCATTGATCCTATCAGGCTCATAAATCGTGTTGAACTCACCGTGATAAGTGAAAGGATCATTTATAAATTTTGCACTAAAATGGTAAATCATTATTAGAATAGTGTTAATTGCTTTTGGTGGTTAATTAATCTCTTTTTAGCCTGCTCGTAATAATCCTTATCCAACTCAATGGCTGTCAAATCAAACTTCATATCATGACAAGCTATCCCGATTGAAAGGCTACCGAAATGGGTGTCTAAGATTGTGTCGCCCTCTTTTGCATATTCATTTAATACCCACTTGTATAACTGTATTGGTTTTTGGCAAACGTGTATTCTATCCTCATTGCCTTTGTCTTTGTTAAAAGAAACTTTCTTTGCGTTTTTATCAAATGATGTTAAAGCAAGTTCAACATTACTCATTGAGTGCATCCCATCCATATAAGGTTTATGCCACGCAATAAAATTTCTACAATTAGGCAAGTGTTCAATAAAGTAATTTCCGCCAAAAACAATCCAATTTTTACTTACTCTAAAAAGTTGCTCCCAATATTCTTTTGTTGGCGCTTTATCCCAATCAGCGCCTTTCCCTTGCCATTTTACACTCCATGTCCCGCCAGCAGTTAATTTTTCTCCTAATCCATATGGCGGATCTACTATCGCCAAACTAAACTGCTTATCCTTAAAAGTCTTCATCACTTCCATACAATCCGCATTGTACAGCTTTATATTTCCTAATATATCTGTTGGTTTCATCATATTTTTATCTTAAAATGGTAAATCATTCTCCACCTCCTCTGTTATTTTTCCGCTCTCCCTGTCCTCGAAGCTCAGCTCATTATATAATTCTGTTGCCTTTGAATAGCAGTCGGATGTCCTGTAATTTGAAGGATTACTCGCCACCCTGAAATCGTTAAATATCTCTTCCATCGCCGCCCTAACCGCTTGCTTCTGACTTGTTGATGGCTCATTTTTGTAGATCATTCGTGCTATCTGAATAGGTGTGATATAGGTTTTACCGTCAGAAAAAAACTCATCCCTTCGCAATATCAACTCATTTATCACCTCATTCATATCCCTTGTCCCTGCACCGTCTGCAAAATCAAATGAATTGTACCACTCCTGCCAATCCTCTTCTGGCTCTGCATTGACGCAAAAATCTTTCCAGATAGAATAAATCTCCTTGAATGATATTTGCTTAGGTTTTTTGTTCATCTCGATAACATAGAAGCGTCGTTCGTTTTTGTCCTGAATAAAGTCCGTTGCTGGTTCATTTGAGGTACAAAAGTAATAACGCTTCACAGGTATTGTCTTGATAGACTTATATTTTGGGTTGTACCTCACTGTGTCCGACGTCAACGCCTGCTTCATTTGCCCGTACGTCTTTGACGTGTCTTTCGGCATTGCCTCGTCTAGTAGCACGGCATTGCAATAGGCCGACAAAGGTAATTCGTGGTCGTTGTATTGCAACTCAGCTTTCAAACTGCTTTCGTACCGCCCGAAGTTATCGAACTTGTCACCATTGAGGATAGTCACAACTGCTCTTGCAATAGTTGTCTTACCTGTCTGCTTCTCCCGCCCCCACAAATATATTGACTTATTCATTGATGGGTTATGGTTTTCGTGCCGTGACTGACAAACGAAATATCTTATCGCATCAATATCCTTATCTGAAAACCCCCAAATAGTCTTTGCCTTTTCGCTTGCCTCTTTGAATTTTTGCTTGTCAGGCTCATTTCCGAACATCTTGGCTACCCTCTCATTTAAGAACTTACGTGCTAAAATTGTGTCCCAAGTGACCTCTGATATGCTTTCAGCCTCAGTGTGCTGCTTGCCTCTTCTGTCAAGTGCTTGCGCAAGGTAATAGAAGTTGGTGAGCGGTGGAAACTCCTCCATCTTTTTTTTGTCCTGAAAGGCCGGATCAACTATCGTGCGACGCATGGCATTAAAAAGCCTCTCATACAATTCTTTTTGCGAATCAACACGCAACGTCTCCGCCCACTGTTGAAGTCCTCCAGCATGAACTATATCGACTATTTCATGGTGAGGTAAATCAAATGTTGACTTACCCATCCGCATAAATAGCTTTTCATAGCTCTCACCCTTCGCTGGTGTCCAGAACATTATTTCCGCTATCTTTTTGAAGTCGTGCTTGATAGTGCCGTTGGTGTGTGGCTCTGGTTGTATCTGTTCTATTAAATCTTGTTCTAATTTCTTTTTTGCCATGTTATGGATTATTACTCTTTTCGACTATTTTTTACCTGTTCCGCAAAAGACTTAAGTCTTATCATCTCTTCCTCTGTTGGATTCCGCTCCTCTGTCAATCTAAAATAATCTACATTGAATAAAGTCGTTCCGCACCTGAAATTTTTCCCTCCTAACGCTATTGATGCACCTGTTTTTTTATTCATAGCAACTTTGCCCCAGCCGTATCGCCCCTCAATACCATAAACATACACACGCCAATTATCTGATTTCTCCAAATCTGACTGTAATTGCTCTTCCTTTAACCTGTTTTTTTCTGATAGTTTAAATTTATAGCACTCTATCCTGCCATCAAGGTAATGGATATAAGCCTCTTCTCTGGAATAACCGCTTTCAATTTCATCCAATGCCTTGTTGTTAATAGCTGGATTAATTGTACCTCCGTCATCATTAGCCTCGTACCACCTATCCCCGCAACATGGGCAATCGATACCTTTTTCAACTCCATCAAAATAAATGCCTATTTTTTTTCCCTTTTTATTGGCGTCATGTGCTGAATAAGCCTCTATTATAACATCCGTGCCTATCCCTTTTTCTGAGTATCTATCAAACACTCCGAATGAATTATTTTGCGAATAATGATAGAAAAAAGACTGTTCTTTTGACTGTTCTTTTGACTGTTCTTTTGGCTGTTCTTTTTGATTTTTTTGTGTCATAATATTACTTTTTAAATTATTACTATTGTTTTTCTGTTCAACTACAAATATACTCTTTTATTTCGATATACCAAACTATATAGCTAAATTTAACTCATTAATCTTTCCAGTTGCCAAATATAAATCAAGTATATCATCCCCCTCTTTTAAGATTCCATTCTCAACCGCATTGTCAACTGATATATCCATTTCAGGAAGAAACATCCTTGTTTTTCGCTCCCATTTCTCAAATTGTCCATTATCCGCGAAAACTTTGTCTAAACGTGGCAATTCAAATAATCGTTCGTCATTGATCATCTCACTTCCACCGCTCGCTATCCATGTGTATTCAGGCTCAAAAACGCTCATAATGATAGCCGTTTTTTCGCTCTCACAAAGTGCAACAGGCTTGTCAGGTGTTGTAAGGTGAAGTCCGAAAAAACATTGACGGTAATTGAAATCATCTTTTATCTTTTTGTGAACAAACCAGCTCATCCGGTCCTTATTGCGTCTGCCGTTCGAATTATAATACATCACCTTTGCGGTCCTGATATTTTGCTCCCTGTCCTGTTGCCAAAATATAGTGCCACCACCCTTCGCGGTACCGATATTGTATGCTTCCTGCAACTGGTAAGCCTTTTCAATGCCGAACAATTTAACTAAATACATGAAAAATGTATTATTCTTAAATTCGTTGAACGTTGCTTGCATCAAGTCTTTACTTACAAAATCCAAGGGCTTGATCTCTTCGGGTGCTGGTGGTACATACCTTGAGCTATTAATATCATCTTTACCTAATTTTGGGTAGCGATGGTAACGACAGCTCTGAATGCGTTCGCATCTCCCATACCTCGAAGGGTTTACCACCTCCCCCGTCACGCTGTCAACATACGGCTTAAAGGTCTTTTTTTGGCAATTCGGACAGATGATATGCTTGCTGCCTCGCTGTAATTCATATTTATAATTTTTCATAAGTTATATTCTTTTAGTGCTTTTTGGCGTGCTTCGTATGCTTCTTTTTCTGTTTTGAACTGTCCTAAAAATTTTCGACTTCCTTTTATAGTTATACGAGCCATCCATTTATTTACTCTTTTATCTAAATTAATACCTTTATATTTACTTGAGAATTTAGTCTTATAATCATTAGGATTGAAACTGCCATTCTCTATTTTTGACAATGCTTATTTCTTAAAATTTACCGTCCATATATCATTATCTCTATTTACCGTGAATTTAACTCCCAGTTCACGACCTACGTCATACACCGTGCGTCTGTATCTCCGTTCATGCTCATCAATAAATTGGAACGGTAAGTTACCGCTTCTTAATGCGATTCGCAACTCTTTTGCAAGTATTTTCTCCTCTTTTTTATTTGTTACCCGTGGTAACGGTTCGATTTTGTTGTTCATAATTTATTTACTATTTAATTTTTTATTCCGTCATATAATTTCTTAAATGAGTTGTTTTTTAACTCATATACTCGCCCAAATTTGTTGTGCTTGACTTTTATAAATTTATCCATATGTTCTTTGAATTCAATAATATCATCGTCGGATAGATCTCGTTCAAAAACATCTGGGTATTCATCTGTTCGGTAAAATATAAATCCATTTATCTCTTTCGAATGTTCTGAAGTTTCTCCATCAATTATTGTATCATTTAGGTCGGATTCGTGAACAATTATAAAATAGGCTCTTGAATTTTCTTCTACGCTTTTTATTTTAAAAGTTCTAATACTCACGTTAACAGCGAAACATATCTCCTTTTCAAATAGTACTTTGAAAATTGTTTGATTTTTTTCTTTTTCTGCTTTCATAATTTATTTACCTTATTTGTTATTTAAAATATCCCTCAATTCCTCACTTAACGTAAACTCACCCTCTATCTCTTCAATAGTGATATTACCTGCCCTGTACCCTTTCAACAGCCTTTGGAACTGCTGTTTGTTAGGCTCTGGCTTTTCTTCACCCTCCTCAACATCATTCACCCCCTCTTTAATTTCATTCTTTGAATAGATACTAATAAATGACTTTTCTAAATCAAATCTTGCCTTTTTGAAACAATTCTCAATCTCCGTCGGTGAAGTGCTGTCAAGTGAATAGGTGGCTTCCAGCCTAACTGACTGGAAGTTCCCTATATTTTTTACTATTTGCATTTTTATCTCGGTTGCTTTCATTTTAAGTGCCCTTTAGTGTTATAACTCCATGAAAATTAATCCCATCATCATCATCATCATAAAACTCATGATTATAGATTATATCTGAAATTTCAAAAGATGCTCTATATTTTGATGGATATATTGATTTCTCTAACAAACATCTCATCATATCATCTTTCTCTTTCTCTTTCTCTTCCTTATCCATAAAATCATCCAACCTACTATCAAATGAAGCAAAATTGAGTGCTATCTTATCGCCAACCTCTAATCTTATAGGACTTTCAATTTCTTTAAGATAGAAGTCTATATCCCCGAGACCTAAATTCTCTTCAAATCTTATTATATAAATCATTGCTTTCATAATTCTACTATTTCAAAGTTATTTTTAAATATGCTTTCCTATCGCTTGTAGCTGTGTAGTCCGCCTCATTAATCTCAGGGTGATCTTTCAACAGCTTTTTCTTATCAAATCTTGAAGTGGTGCCGGGAGGTACGGCCGTGATGTTATATGCGTCTGATTTTATCGACTTGACACCACTTTTTGTCATCAGATCAAGAAGTTTAGCCTTGCTCTCCTCAATTTTCGCCTCCATTGCCTTGATCTGTTGTAAATATGAAGTCATTAACTGTACCTCTCTCTGCTCAGAGGGGAACAAATCGCTCTCATCCCACTCATCACCAATTTTCAAATCGAGATCATTCCAATTATCATCGAGTAACTTGATGCCGTGACGAAGCGTTTCAATATAATTTTCATTCTTCTCAACTCCAACAGTCTTTTGCAACCCATCGCCGAAATTGTCAAACTTGCTATCACATACAATTAGTCCTACCCTCTTACACCCTAACATATAGTACCATTGCAATTGCGCCATGTAATCATTATGCACCTTGCCAATATCTGACACACATTTTAATTCAATTACCCATCTCTTTTTGATGTTGTAGAAATCGGCATGAGCGAAAATATCAAAATTGAGAGCTAATTCATTTTCAGGTTCAACTCTATATTCTCTTATAATTCCATCTGATTTGTCGCCTAAGTCATTTCCGAACTCCTCCGCAAACCAATCCTCAAAATCATGCCCCTTCTGCATCGCCTCTGTCTGCATGATAGGCTTATATTCATCAATGCCTTTAGCTACTCTTATCCTTAATTTATCGGTGTTGGATAGTGCCGATAAGCCATCTAGCCCTATTTTATAGAACATCTTTGCATCACTACCTCCGAAGCCTCCAATTCTGGAGGATTCAATTTCCTGCTGGTGAGCCTGTTTTAATTCATGCTTACTTGTTTGATTAATTTCTGCTTTCATAACTGTTTTTTGTTTTTAGATTATTAATTGTTTTTTAAAACTACCTTTATTTTGGTGTTACAAATATACAACTTTATTTTCGATATACCAAAATAAAGGTAGTTATTTTTAATTAGATTTTAAATTAGATTTTAAATTAGATTTCTCCTCTTAAGATTTTCTCAAATTGCTCTTTGGATTCAAATTTGATAGCATTTTCCCAATCTATGCCATAGCTGTCATAATGGTATTCATGCCATTTTTTATCATAAAGTCTTATAGTGGCATAAGCTTTGTCATCATCCCAAAATATCGCCAAATCGTCTTTTTTTAATATATCTTCAATTTTTAGTTTTTCAGCATTCCATTGTTTACCGTCCTTCTCCATTGCATCAATCAGAAGTTGTTTTTCTTCCTCTGTTGCATGTCTAAATGTCGGTGATGAAAAGGTCACTCCATATGTATCATCATATATCACCAACATATCTATTTTTGGGTATATAAGTGCATAAATTTCATAAGGATATTTTTTTACAATCATTATTCTTCCATCCTCATAAATAAAATCGCCCTCTTTAAATTTTGGCTTTTCGGGTATAAATTCAATTACTACCTTGTCATCATGCTGCGTCACTGATATGCTATCGACTCCTTTCGGTAATTTTATTTCGTTTACTTTTTCCATAATGTTAATTTTTAAAATCATACTATTTTTTTTAAACATTCGTAAATACCACGTTGTGCGTAATGCTAAAGACGCACCAAATCAGCATTGAATCGCCAAAACTTTTGGAAGTTGTCGAACCATATTTCTATGTTTTTCAATTCAAATCCCTTGCCTTTTGCTTGTTCAATTATTTCTGATTCATTTGGCTTATCGTCAGCCGAACCTTCAAGCCACATTTCCCATTCTCTATCTCTAAATTCGTATTCCATTTTACTAATTTATAAAGCACTACGCACAACAATACGTATATGCTATGCAGCCAATTAACTGTATTTGTATGTTGAAAGTACGTGCAAGGCTGCACAGCACATACGCTCACCGTTATGTGCAAGGTCACGACCTGACATAACCATAATGTTCAGAAATTTTATTAAGTGCAGGAATGCCATAGTTTGTATAATTGTCAATTAAATCAATTACCTTGTTGTAGAACTTTTCATCATCTAACCAAATCCAAGTTTTGAAATGGAGCATACTTCTACCTGCTGACAATCCTCTTTCATTTTCTGCTTTTTCATAGGCAAAATCTAAATACCCTAAAATCTCTTTCTTAGGGTCTGTCGATACTTCCCATTTTTCTTCACCTGATTCAACTTTTTTTACATAGTCTTCTTTCAAATAAGGCTTTGCAAACTCAAATTCCATATAGGAAAGTAAATCACCTTTTTGTGTTCCGAAAAAGTCATCTGATTTTTCAAATCTTGCTAAAATTTCTTCTTGTGTACGCATTTTAATTGTTTTTTCGTTCATAACATCAATTTTTAAAATGGTAAATCATCCTTTGCGCTCTCTGCATGTTCACTCTCTTTTTGCACGAACTCATCTCCCTGTACAAATTCTCTCTCCTGTGCTTCATTCAAAAGGTCATTTAAATCAGCATCTGCACCTGTTTTACGACCTGATAAAACGACTACAGCGGATAGGCTTGCACCTACATAGGTTGCACCCCTTGTGAATTTATTATTATACTCAAAAGCATTAACTATACAATCAATCCTCGCGCCAAAGCCAAGATCAATCTTATCCAATCCGTTCAGCCCGGCAAATTTGGTGTTGTCGTTAAGCCTGATACCTAGCTGCTTCGTGCCCTCATACTCCTTGTAATTAGGCTCACCGATAACTTTGGACTTCTCATTGCCAATTTGATTGACTTTAAAAAAATCGTTGATCATTGTTTCATTCTCGCTTGTAACCTTAATGGTGAGTGATCTTCCAAACCCCTCATCTTCGATGTTAGCGAATACAACCTCCACATTCTTCAGCTTTAATTTAGGTTGCCTGATTTTACTCTCTGCTGCTGTTGTTGCTTCTTTTTTTGCCATAATTGTAATGACGATTGACCTTTACATCGTGAGGTATTAAAATTTTATTAATGAAATTGCACTGTTAAATGTTTGATTTTGTTTTTTTTGTTTTTATAATGTTATAATTAAAGATATGTAGGAATTTGCTCATCTTTGCTCATTCTTAATACTTTCAGAACCCTTCCAGTGATGTAGCAATTCCATGTTTTAACTAACAACGCATGTTTGAAATTTTTGTCCATTTTGTAACCTGCCATCACGGAATCGACTATTTTGTCGTGCAGAATAGTTATTGTGCTATTTTCAACATTTTCTCTACTAAATAATTGAGTGAAAAATGAGTAAACATCTGAGGGCCTGTGATTTTTATTCAAAATCAAATATGCTGAAATTCCCCCAATTTCAGAAGTTGTGAAAAGCCTTTTTTTGAAATACATTTTTCGTGCAAATTCTACTATTGTGTTCCAAAAATGAGGCTTGCTTTTATATTCTTCTAAAATATCCCTTTTTGTCATCTTTGCAACCTTATGCCCTGTTTTTGAGCCAATCGCAACACCTCTGTCTAAACTTTTGTGCATCAAAATAATACTGCTAACACTGTTTGCGTGCGATACGCCCATTGAAGAGAGTAAATCTCCGCCTGTCCTCGCTCTGCCTTGGTCAAGTGTATCAAACACCTCTGATGAAAGCCCCCTGATAACTAAAGTCTGAATTGGAATGCCACTTTTTATTACAGCCATAAGTCTATGCTGTCCATCCAAAAGCCTACCATCATGTGCAATTTTAAGAGCTTCCCCATTTAACTCCCATTGTCCTCGACTTATAGCATCTGCATAATGAGCTACAATTGTGGCATTCACACTCCTGTTTGATCTATTATTAGCTAAAATATCTTTTGCTAATTGAGGAGTAATTGTTTCAATACTTATTTTCATATCCTTGCTTTTTATTTGATTATTTAAATTAATATGCTTTTCTTTTCCACGCTATCAAATACATAGCTATTAACCTTCCTGCTACGTGGGTGTTTTTGTCTCTGCTCCTCAACTACCGCCTTAGCCTCTTCAAAGGTATCAAATGATACTTTGCGTGTAGTGTTACTTTTACTGTAAGTTACGATTACTGTTGTTTGAAATCTCTTGTCTTTTTTAGATGTTGTTGTCATGATGTTTACTTTTTATTTGATTATTACTATTTGTTTAACTGAACACTACAAAGATAATACATTATTTTGTTATACCAAAATAAAATAGAAGAAAAATCACCAAATATCACGAAATATCACGTTTTTAATATTCTTTAACCATATAGCTAATAAATAAATGATGCGTCAGGGGTTGTTGCGAGTAAAAAGCATCGATAGCGGATCACTTGCTTTTGGTGTCAGGGTTGAAAAATTATATTTTAAAATTCGGGTACGTCAGGGTGTTTTCGTGTTGAGCATCAAGGTGTTAATGTCTTTACTCCGATTAATTCAATATTATTAATTATAATATATAAAATAAAATAATAGTTAAAAAGTGACTATAAATCTCTATATATCAATAACTTATATATATATTATTATTATTATATAAATATATATATAATACAATAAGGCTTTTTCCCTATATAGTTTTACAAAGTGCCTAATTTTCCTAATATTTCTAATTTTGACACTTAAACGTTTGACACGCAAACATTTACAATATTATTTGTTCAAAAATAAAAATAATTTATTGCCATTCACAAGCCTGATAAAATAATTTGACTTATAACACCATGATACTATGATGCTTTAACGTGTAAAAAAAAATACCCATCTTCACAGACAGATATTTTTAAAGTAATAATCCTTAAAAGTAGTGTATGAATAACCTAAAAAAAAATGAACCTGAAAACAAATTGAAAAAATCAATCTTTAAACCAATCTTCAAATCAATCTTAAATCAATTTTAAATCAATAATCACGTTAATGTATCATAGTTAAGTTTTTCAACACTAAAGATAGTATTAATAATTGATACAGCCAAATTTATGTTCTTGTTTTTAATTATAGCCACAATTTCGCCCTACCCACTCTAAACGCGACATAAACGATTATAAGACCTCCAATTATGTTCAGTATAGTAAGCCTCCATCTCTGCCATTTGGTGAGCTTGTTGACCTCCTGAATCACTTCTACAGGGTATGGTATAGAATCAATCCTAACTACACTGACAGTATCAAGCCTGAATCGCTCTCTCCACTTTATTATATCTTTGAAAACAGTGTCGTTCCTGCCGTATATTTGCACCGTATCCCTGTTATAGATGCTGTCAACCCTCAACCTGTCCCGGTACTCGATTTTCGTTTCCTTGACCGGGACCAGGACCGTTTTTATCTTGCACCCGGTAAGCAGGAATACAACCAGAATTGCTAACAGAATTATCGTCCAAACAAGCCGTATTTTTTGATCACGTTTATTAGTCATGTTGGTTTTATTT